>ENA-ORDA01000758-ORDA01000758.1-marine-metagenome-genome-assembly--contig:-NODE-758-length-30255-cov-4.551892_pt1 | contig 30255 bp, 24 predicted proteins | sample MGYA00237778_ERZ508506 | MGnify/ENA primary metagenome ERZ508506 (study PRJEB26177, sample SAMN06267891) | marine metagenome | isolation source: Monterey Bay, California, USA | place: Pacific... | reverse complement strand
CAAACATTGTTGTATAACGTTATTTACCAATCAGATTTCTTTTTTTTCTTTATTCCAAAAACTTTGTCGAAAGTAAAGTTCAGAATTCCAGATGGTGCTTTTTTAAATAATTTTCTAAAATCTTTTCTACTGTTTTTTATAGCATAATCTTTAAGTTCACTTATTTCTCCCTCCTCGCTTAATCCATCACTGTATTTTTGTACGAGTTTCATTTCTTTCAACGTTATCCTATAACGTCCCTCTTTCATTTCAATTAAAATGAAACTTTTGAAATAACTTCTTGAAATATACATTGCAGTATTCATTTCTGTTTTTCCAAATCCTTTATAGTCTAAGTCAAGATTTTTTATTGTTCCAGTGATTGAATTACCTAAAGTATCGATGTCTTTTATTATTCCAGAAATTTTAAATGATTTTAAAATTTCATCGCTAGATAACTCGGTTTCGTAAACCTTTTCCCAAATTAAATTTCCTTCCTCCAATTTGAAATTCTCCCATTCTAAATCTTGAGAATAAGATTTAAAACAAATAATAGTTAGAATTAATAAAATTGCTCTCATAGTTTTTTTTTAATGTTGCCCAACTCCTTCCACCCAAACAAAAGTTTGAGTTAAAGGTTGTTTTATTCTGGATAACAAACTCTCATGTTATCTCATCAAATATCAAAAAAATAAATAGTTTGTTAGTAGGTACAAATACCTGTTTTAAGAAATAGTTAAAGAAAAGTAACAAGACTATTTGTAAGAAAAATCTACACCACTAGTTGCAAACTAGCGGTAGCGGGGCTCAGGTAAAGCTTCACAGAAATGTGAGGCTTTTTTGTTTTCGAGAACCTGTTATTTTTTGTAAAGTACTTCTTTTACTCCAGTACCTTCAAACAATTGAAGTGTGTCATCATCACATAATTCAGTTAGTAATGGAATGAATTGAGGTTGAGTACCATATAAAATACGTTGTATCTTTCTTACCTTGTTTGGATGTATAAAATTTTTAGGCTTAGGGTTTTCACTAAATTTAGTCATTAAAAAAGGAATCTTTATCTGATTTGGAAAGAGAAGCTTCCATTTTAAAACTCTATTAGATGCATCTATTCTTTTACTGTTAGTAATAAAATAACCTTCTTTAAATTTGGCCAATATTTTTTCTTCTTTTTTAAAGTTTGTAGTGTTGTTCTCTAAACAGATTTCAAAAAAACCTTCGGTAGAATTTTCCCAAGAATTAAATCTATCCACTACTTTTGCTTTGCCTAATAAACGTAATATTGCTTTGAGAAAAGATGAAACAGGAGCTTTCTCTAGCAGTTCAATATAAGGCCCTTCTGAAAAATAAATTAGTGCATTATGAGGTTTTTTTCTAGATCCATATACTACTTTATAGCCTAATTTTTCAAACTCTTTGAAGGAAGCTTCTAGGTTATTTGTTTTGTATAGTACATGACTTACTTTCATTTAGGAGTGTTAAAAAGAACCGTATAATTATGAATTATTTTAATTGAATAGGAATGATTTGATTGGTTTCTCTGCTTTTCTCTGCCATAAAGCCCATGATATGACTTTCTACAGATGCATCTATAGTGGAGGTTAATAAATTGGGATCTTGTTTTTTTACAGCATTAATCCAGTCTGTGACTAAACCCCAATCTCCACCGCCATGGCCACTACCTTGATAACCACTATTTTTATTTTCATCTATAGTAACATCCCATTTAGTTACTTTACCTGTTAAGAATTCTGTGTGCGTAAATTCAGTCATATCTCCTGTGATGTCTCCATGAGACCCCATAATTCTTGTTCTTCTACCATGATAGGATGTAAATGCTTCCATAGAAAAATTAGCAGTAATTTTATCTTCAAACTCCATAGATGTTACATAATGATCTGGTTGATCATTTTCCATTTTGTAAACACATCTACCATAATTTGTTGTTTTTAATTGTTCTAGAATATATTCTTTGTGTTTAGAGGTATCATCTGGCAAGTCAAAAACTGAAGACCAACCATTCGGGTCATTATAAATTTTTAAAGCAGAATATGGGCAGGTAGCTTCTACAGCACAACCATCTGAACATCTATTGGTACTGCCTTCAGGTGCGTTTTCTTTTTTAAACCACTTTAAGCTACCATATGCAGCAATACTTTTACAGGGCTTTCCTATCATCCATCTTAAAATATCTAAATCATGACAAGATTTAGCAAGAATAATTGGTGTAGTTTCTTTAGAATTATGCCAGTTTCCTCTCACATATGAATGAGACATATGAATATGTTCTATAGGTTCTAAATGCTGAATACTTATCAGTTTTCCTATAGACCCAGATTGAATCATTTCTCGTAATTTTATAAAATAAGGTGCATACCGTAATACATGACATACAGCAACAATTCTACCCGTTTTATTCGCTAAATTTAAGATATCTAGGCATTCCTTTTCTGATGGAGCAATTGGCTTTTCTAATAAAACGTCATAGCCCATTTCTAATGCTTTCATACAAGGGCCATAGTGTAAATTATCTGGTGTGGAGATAATAACGGCATCAGCAAATTTAGGTCTATCAAAAACGTGTTCCCAAGTATCAAATCTATTTTCTTCAGAAATATTGTGTTTTTTTGTATACCGTTCATTTCTAATTGAGATGGGTTCTGCAACACCAACTATATCTAATTCTTTAGGGAATTGTATTCCATAATTCCCATACACATTTCCTCTTCCTCCAGCACCTAAAGTAATTACAGTTACAGGATTTTCAATATTAGGGTTTCCAAATTCTCTAGAAGGGATTGTTTTTGAGTTGTTTTTTGTATGAGCAAATCCGCTAAGTGGGCTGGAAAGAAGAGTGGCGCCACCAAGTCCAATTGTTAAATTTTTGATTGCTTTTCTTCGATCTATTTTTTTCATAATACCTACAGGATAATTAATTTTAGTTAACACTATTTAAAATTGTGCTATCTGCAACTAATTTAGTAAATATATATGGAAACATATAATTAAAGGAAATTCAAAGGTTTTTTAAAATCTATTACTTATTTGGTTGTTAACAAAGACATTCTGTAACTTATACCCATACTAATAGATGCACTACTCAAAGCACCACCAATGGCTTTTATATAACCTGCTGTACTTCTTAAAGCGAGTCTTGAATTTAATTTATAATTAAAACCTACACTTGGTTTTATAATGAATCCTTCACCGGTATTAATATTTCCTCCACCAGCACCACCAGCTAAGCCTTGAAGAAATATATTTATTTTATTATTCATAAAATAATTACTTTGAAGGCCAGCCCCAACAATACCTTCTGCATAAGCACCCGCATTTCCAAAATTTGCAAAAGAGGTTTGCCCAGCTAAATAGATGTTTTTATTGAGATGATAATTAAGTTGTAATGAGATTTGATGTAAATTTTCTGTAGGTTGAGTCATTCTTTTTGCATTTAAATAGGCGTCTTGTTTTATAATGACTTCAATTCCTTTAAATACTGCTTTAGTATCTGTAGATTTTTCTGAGATTCCATTAATATTGGTATAATATTTTAATCCAATACCAAAAGTAGTACTCTTAAAAAAAGAATTAGGACTCATCATTAAACCTTTATTTATAGAAAGATAGGTGTTGTTTACAATATGTTGTTCTACAGAAATATCTGGATATAATAATACACCACCTTGAGAATCTACACCGCCACCACCGCCGGCACCCATTCCAAATTTTGTAAGAATATTGGTTTTGTGATTGTTAAATGAAAATTGATAACCAGCTCCTAAGATAATATTCATATATCCGGCAGGAATACCGTCGTAAGCACCATCAAATTTGGCAAAATAAAACCAGTTTTTATTGATATAGGAATTCAACTCAAAACCTGCCAAACGAATAGTACTCCCTGCCAAAGATCTTCCGTCACCATATTTAGAGTTTCCTACTACAGAAAGATTGTTTAGATGTAGCATAAAAGATGTTCTAATAGGTTTTTTACTCCAAGTAGAGGTACTTAATTCTCTACCACTAAAGTTTCGTTCACTATTTTCTATATTGGCAGATGAAAAGTTTATGGGTATTTGCAGTCCAAGACGTAACTGTTGATTTTCTATAGCCCCTTTGTCAAAGAAGTTAATATAGCTATAACCAGTTGTAAACGAAAAATTTTTAAATTGAATTCCAAGATTTACATGAGGTAAGATAAAAGCACCCCCTCCGTCTGGAGCTCCAGCTCCACCACCACCACCAAAATGAATTCCAGTATCTATAAATACCTTGTCTGTTAGATAGTTTTTAAACCCGGCATTTACCCCTAGGGTAAAAAAACCACCACGTATACCTCTTACAGATCCATACATTCCTAGTCCTGTATAAAATTTATCAAAGGCAAGATTATAATGAATACCCATTAAGCCCATGTGAATCTCATTAAAACCTAGATCAGTTGTAGGCATGTCTACTGATAAATAATCAACCGCAAAAAAACCTTTTTGTGTATTTTTTAGTGGAACATTCTTTTTTTCTTGACTTTGTGAGTAAAAACCACAAAGAAATATGAAAACAACTAGCAATTTTTTCATGTTATTTTTTATGAACTGTTATAATGATTGTTTTTGATGTGGGTGTATTGCTAATTCTAGCTTTACTTTGAAGCGGAACCAATACGTTTGCTTCAGGAAAATAGGTAGCAGAACACTGTTTTGGAATGCTGTAAGGAATTACAAGAAAGCTTTTTGCAATTCGTTGTTCTTGATTAAAATGACTTATTAAATCTACTGTATCAAGCTTTTCTAATCCTTGTTCTTTCATGTCTGTAGGGTTCATAAAAATAACTCTACGTTCATTTATAACGCCACGGTATCTATCATCTAGTCCGTAAATAGTTGTATTGTATTGATCATGAGTTCTTATAGTCATCATAATCAATTGGTTTTTTTGTAATACAATATCTGAGACCGCATTAATGGTAAAGTTAGCTTTGCCAGTTAGGGTAGGAGAGAAGTCTTTATTTCTTGCAGTATTTGGCAAATAAAAGCCTCCTTTTTCTCTAACACGATTGTTGTAATTTTTAAACCCTGGAATAGTTGCTTCTATTTTATCTCTAATACCATCATAATCTTTAATCAATTCTGCCCAATTAAGGGTTGTATCAGATAAACTTGCTTTTGCCATTCGGGCAACAATAGCAGGTTCACTTAATAAAGATGCTGATAAAGGAACTAGATGTCCAGAAGAGGCATGAACTACACCCATAGAATTTTCTACACTTACAAATTGAATTCCTTTTTCTTGAACATCTTTTTCAGACCTTCCCAAGCAAGGTAATATTAATGCTTTTTTTCCGTGAATTAAATGACTTCTATTTAATTTGGTAGAAACATGTACCGTTAAGTCACAGTTTTGTAATGCTTTAGCGGTATATTCTGTATCTGGAGTAGCAGATAAAAAGTTGCCTCCCATACCAATAAAAACACGTGCTTTCTTTTGATGCATTGCTTCAATAGCATCTACAACATCATAGCCATGTTTTCTTGGTGCTTTAAAGTTAAATTCTTTTTCTAAATTATCTAAAAATGCTTCTTTTGGTTTTTCCCAGATACCCATAGTTCTGTCTCCTTGAACATTAGAATGTCCTCTAACGGGGCATGTTCCTGCTCCTTGTTTGCCAATACTGCCTTTTAACAATAATAAATTAACAAGTTCACGAATATTGTCTACAGAGTTTTTATGTTGCGTTAACCCCATAGCCCAGCAGATAATTATTTTTTTCTTTTGAGCTATTAATGTAGCAGCTTCTTCAATAATTTTAAAATCAATACCTGTTTGAGGAATCAATTTTTCTATGGAGTAGGTCTCTACATCTGTAATAAAATCTTCATATCCTGTGGTGTTTGTTTTAATAAACTCATGATCAAAAATAGCTCCAGGAGTTTCTTGCTCTTTCTGCCATAGTAATTTTAGAATAATTTTTAGCAAAGCAACATCTCCATTTATTTTTACTTGCAAAAAAACATCTGTTAATTTTTGACCTTTTCCTATCCATTTGATAGGGTTTTGAGGATCATTATACCTCATTAATCCTACTTCTGGCAGTGGATTAATAGTTATAATTTTACCACCTCTTTTTTTAGTTTCACCTAAAGCAGATAGCATTCTGGGATGATTTGTACCTGGGTTTTGCCCCATTACAATCACTAATTCAGCATGGTTAAAATCGTCTAGAGTTACAGACCCCTTGCCAATTCCTAGAGTTTCGGTAAGTGCGGCACCACTAGATTCATGACACATATTAGAGCAGTCAGGTAAGTTATTGGTGCCAAATTTTCGTACAAATAATTGATATAAAAAAGCAGCTTCATTACTAGTTCTTCCTGAGGTATAAAAAATTGCTTCGTCTGGTGAAGGCAGTGATTTTAATTCTTTGCCAATCATGTTAAAAGCGTCTTCCCAAGAAATTTCTTCATAATAATCTCTCCCCTCATAAACAACAACAGGATGGGTAATGCGTCCTTTTTTTCCTATTTCGTAATCAGATAATTCTGATAGTTTTGAAATTGAATGCGTTGCAAAAAAAAGAGGTGAAACTCTGTTTTTAGTTGCTTCTTCAGCAACTGCTTTTGCTCCGTTTTCACAATATTCTGCTAAAAAAGCTCTTTTTTCATCTGGATCTGGCCAGGCACATCCCGGACAATCAAAACCATTTTTTTGATTTAGCTTGGCCAACAAACCAATACCTTTTACCAAACCAACCTCCTCTTTTATATGAGTAATAGCAGATTTTATGGCTTTATATCCTACAGCTGAAGATGGAATGTTTTTAAATTCTATTCCTGTTAGTTTTTCAGGTGGTTGTGCATGTATTTTTTTTGTGCTCATACGCCTATTTTAGTTTCTAAAAAGCTAGGGTTTGCATACACGGTCATTTTATTTTCTCTTGTAAAACCAATCAAACAAATACCAAATTCTTTTGCGAAATCTACCGCCATAGAAGAACAGGCAGAGACGGCAACTATTACGGGTATTTTGGCTAAAAATGCTTTGGAAACAATTTCATAAGAAACACGTCCGCTCACCAACAAATACATTCCACTTTTTAAAGATTTTTTTTGCAATAAACTACCAACACATTTATCTACAGCATTGTGCCTTCCAATATCTTCTCTAATGGTAAGTAAATTAAAATGAGTATCAAAAATACCAGCAGCATGGCTACCTCCAGTTTTTTTAAAAGTTTCTTGATGTTTTTGAAGAGGAGCAAACATACCTAGCAAACTTTCAGAAGAAAATGATATTTTTTGATCAATTCTATTGCCATAAACCTCTATGTCTTCAAGCTGTTGTTTTCCGCAAATACCACAAGAAGAAACAGATAATAAGGTTCTTTTATTTAGGTATCCTTTTCCTAAAATACTTGGAGCTATGGTTACATTTATAATACTTGGAATCCCATATTTTTCTTCAACAATTTCAAAAGGTATTGGGAGTGAATTTTTATAAATATCTTCAGCATATAATAACCCAAGAACAAGATCTTGATCATTATCTGGTGTTCTCATAACTACGGTATATGCCTCGCTATTTATATTGATTTGTAAGGGAGCCTCAACAACCAATTTATCTGAGGTGATAGATTGTGTTTTATTAACTATATGAAGGCCTTCGTAGGTGTTTGTTTGCATGAGATAACCTGTAAAAAGTTATAATAACAAACTTAGTGAAAAATATGGTATAAATAATAAAAAGCCTTTATTTATGGGAGTTTATAGCATATTTACATTTAACAAAATAAAGATTGACTATAGTTTTTTACAATACATACATATAAATTTATTGTGTATGTTGGTGGTAAAAAATAAAAAAATGTCACCGCCATCTTTTATTTTTAATTCTTTTCTAATTTGTGCAACTGTTTTATGAAAATTTCTGGTGGTAATATTTGCTTTTTTATTTGGTAAAAGCTTTACTATTTTCTTTTTATCGTATGGTAGTACTGCTATTATTTTAAATTCTCTACCCGGAAATTCAATTCTTTTTTTTGATGTATAAAGATGTGAATGCTGATGTAATTTAAATATATTTAATTGTGTACTTATTTCATGGAATGCACCAGATTTTAGCACTGCTGCATTGGGTTCATATAAATACTCTAAGGGCTCATGATAGCTTGAAACTGGTTTTTTATGATAGTTGAAATGAAATTTTTGCGCATTATTTTTTGTAAAATTGATGGTCTTTATTAGTATTTCTTTACAATATCCTTTTTCTAATATATAAAGCAATTCTTTTACATCATTATTAATAGCAACAACATGTATTTCTTTTACAAATTTTAATTCATTGATGGCACTTGTGATATCTAGTATAGGTGAGTTTTTAAGAAGAATTGTTTTTGTTTTCTTAAATAATAAATCTATGTTCTCTGGGATATTTGGTTCACAATCTTTCAATAAAAAAACCTTCTCTTTCACATCATTTCTTCTTGAAGGATCTATATAAATAACATCAAAAATTTCAGTAGATTTTTTTAGGTATTCAAGCCCGTTTTCTGAAATGGTTTCAATATTTAAGATGGCTAGTTGCTTAAAATTATGCGCTGCAATCTCAGAAATACTTTTAGTTATTTCGCAATGAATAACTTTCTGGAACAATTTAGAAAAATAATAAGAATCTACTCCAAATCCTCCGGTAAGATCTAAGATACTTTTTCCAAAAACTAAGCCAGATTTATAGCTTGCTGTTACTTCAGAAGAGGTTTGTTCTATACTTACTTTTGGTGGATAATAAATATTTTTAGCATTGAACCAACTTGGTAATTTTTTTTCAGACTTCTGTTTGCAAAGTATTTGATTAGCAATCTCTTGAATCGTAACTCCATTAAAAGGAATGCCTTTTAAAATCAGTTTATGAAGGTCTGATTTTAAATGATTTGTTATATACTCCTGAACGTCTTGATGTAAAATTCGTTCGTTCAATGTTCTTAAATGTCTTTTGTTAATGATGAAACAATTTTATTGTCAGAGATAAATTCTTTTAATATTACTTTTAAAACGGTATAGGAAGGAACTGCAATGATCATTCCTAAGGGTCCTGCCAGTAAACCACCAATAATAATTATTAAGAAAATTTCTAATGGGTGAGATTTGGTTGTTTTTGAGAATATAATTGGTTGGCTAGCAAAATTATCAACCACTTGTGCAATGATAAAACCAATCATTACATAGACAGTTTTAGGAAGAATTTCTGTTTGAAAGTCTAAATCTTGGCCTAAGCCGCTAGTCATTGTTAAAACAATCATCAAAAATGCACTAATCAAAGGCCCTACATATGGTATAATATTTAGCAATGCACATAAGAAAGCAATTACTACGGCATTAGACACGCCAATGACCAATAGAATAATTGTATAGATTACAAATAGAATGGTAATTTGAATGACCAAGCCAATAAAATATCTTGATAATAAATCGTTTATTTTTTCTAATGAATGTGAAAACCTATCTTCAGTACCTTTTGGCATGAGAGTTAGTAAAGCACTTTTAAACATTTTACTGTCTTTCATAAAGAAGAAAGAAATAAATAGAACAGAGAATAAACCAACGCTAAAAGATCCAAAAGCACCTACTATAGAATTTAGTAAATTAGGAATAGATTTTAAACTAGCAAATACATCAGCACCTTGTAATTCACTTAAAATATTAATATTCTTAGAGGTGAAGTAATCGTTCGCTTGTGTAATTAGATTCCCTATATTTTCTTCTAATGCTGTTGTTTTTAATAAAGAAAGGCTTTCTCCTTGTTCAATAACTAGCGGTATAAACATTCCTGTAATTCCTATGATAAGACTTACAAAAAGTACCATGGTACTTACCACGGCTATTGTATTTGGGAATTTAAGTTTTTTTCTTAAAAATAAGATCATCGGTTTTGCAATTAATGCAATGATTGCAGCAATAATTATATAGATTAAAACTGATTGAATCAGTAGTAGAAAATAGCCTAAAAACAAGACAGCCGCTAACACAGCAATTGCCCGTAAAATTCCGTTTGAAATTAGTTTTGAATTCATTTAATTATATCCTTTTACTTCTCCCATACTTAGCATGTTTCCACTAGAAAATGTGTGATTTTTTGGTAATAAGGTGCCTGATGCTGTCTCTATCCAGTCTTCCCACGTAGCATGAACTCCATTCATTTTCATACTAGGAATATACATTTTGTAACTAGTTGGCACATAGTTTTCATTTAAGATCCATGTGTAAGAATCTCCAGGAGTTGATCCTCCAGTAGAATATTTTACATGTAAGGCTTCTTTACCATCAATCATTTCAATACTTCGGTAAATTCCAGGCTCAAATAATTTATGTGGAGCCACCAACCAAAAACTATCATTATTAAAAAATTTTAGAGCTCTATTTACCAGAGATTCATTATAAGAAACTTCTTTATCATCTAAATATACACTGCTTTTATCTAACTCATTTGGATGTAAAAGTACTTTAGCATCATTCCATTTAACTTCAACGATATGCTGTTCTTTATTCCATTTGTAAAAGCGTTTTTTTCTAAAACTCCAGTCTATAAAACGTGTATTTTTATAGGCTTCATGTTTAATTGCTTTTAAAATAGTATGAGCTAATTTATCTGCATTTGGGTTGTAAGCCTTTACTTCTCCCATATCTATTTTCATCCCAAAGAGAGAAAGTGTGTGTGTTGTTGGAAGTTTAATTCCAGAATCAGCAGTTATGAGATCATTCCAAGTGCCAGAGACGCCACCTATTGGAATAATTTGTGTCCACATTTTAAAAGAAGTAGGAACATATGTAGAATCTAATATCCATAAATAAGAATCTCCAGGAGTAGATCCTCCAGAAGTGTATTTGATTAGCAAAGCATCATTATTGTTGTAGTTTACAATACTTCTTTCTACACCCTCATCAAATACTTTGTAGGGTGCTACTAGCCAAAAACTATCGTTGTTAAAAAAATCTAGAGCAGTTTGAATTAGCTCAGGACTACTACCAATGCTCTTTGAATGATCGTTAAGATTTAGAGTTATACTTATGTCATCCCAAGAAACAATAACTAAACCTTCTTGTTTTTTCCAGATGTAATGATGTTTTTGTCTAAAACTCCATGTTAATATTTCAGTGCTATCAAAGGCTCTTTTATTAATTGCAGACATCATTTTTTCTGCCAATTCATCTGCTTCTTTTCCTTGAGCTCCTTCAGGCAATGGTTCATTAGTAGTAACATAATAAACACCAATACTTAGTATTAATAAAATGATAAGTGTTCCAATTATTTTTAGGGTTTTTTTCATGCTGTCTATCTTAGTTCTTTTAACTTTTTAATGAATTTAGTTGCAATACCACATAAACTTAATTTACTATTGTTGGTTTGTAGTAAAATACGTGACTTTATTTAATTGTTTAAAAATAACATATTTATACCATTTATAACTTGAAATGACAGTAATAAAATACTCTTTCTACCATTCTCCTTTACTTCAAAAAAAATGCAGCTATGACTTTAAATAATTTATAAAATTCTGGTAGAGAAAAAAATAATTATTTTTTATTACAGTAATTTCAAATCATAACTTATATTAGAACACTTAGTAATAAATAAAAAAACCAGCTACAATAGCTGGTTTTTATAAACATTTGTTCCTAATACTTTATTCTGTTGTTTCCTCATCTGCACGAACAGCCATTACCATTCCAGTTGCATCGAAAAAATCTCCAGATTGTAAAATTTTACCATCCTTTACCACAAAATAGTGGTAGCTATCAACTGAAAACTTTTTTCCAGTTGCAATGCTAGTACCTTTCCAAGTTCCATAAACTCTTACACTACCATCTGCCTGAAGAGTTTCTTCATTTACTCCTGGCAACCATCTAGCATCCTCAAAAGTTACGTCTGAAAAGTTAGACATATAAAAATTTCCTTGTTCAAGAACTTGTTCATAGCCAACCATACCACTTCCATACATTGGAGATTGGTGTTCAATATTTTCGTCTAGCATAGATTTAAAAAGTTCAAAATTTGTTGGAGAAACATAGGTTCCAACTAAATCTTGAGCAATCGCTTTATTAGCATTAAAAAGGGTCATATCTTGTTTGTTTGAACAAGAAAAAAACAACATTGATGTGAAAGCAATAAGTAATAAATTTTTCATTTTGTATAGATAAAGATGAATGATAAAAGGTACGTTACATACCTTTTCTTTTTGGAAGGGAGTTTTGTAAAAAACTAATTTACAAAAGATTACACAAATTATTCTTTTAAAATTCATTTAATTTTACTAAATAATATTAAATGATTGAATTTAAGGTATAATTTTTTTAAACTTAATAGGTATTGTTGATTTTATAGACAGTTTTTTTCCTGAAAAAGGATGTGTAAATTCTAATTGGGAAGCATGCAAATACAATCCTTTCCCTTTTAAAATTAAGAGATCTATTCCATATTCTTGATCCCCCAAAATTGGATTTCCAATACTTAATAAATGATTTCTTAATTGATGCCTTCTCCCTGTTTCTGGCAATAGTTCAACTAAATTTAAATATTTAAATCGCTTAGATTTTACAGTATGTATAGTGTTGTAGTTAGATGTTGCTGGTTTTTCATCTACATCAGTTTTAATGTACCCTTTAGAGTTCATTTTTCCGATGGTAATAGCATGGTAGATTTTTTTAATCTCTTTATTTTCAAATAATTTATTCAAAGCTAGAATACTAGAACTTGTTTTTCCAATTAATAATACCCCAGTGGTTGGATAATCTAATCGATGAATAGGTCTTGGCCTAACAGCATCTGGTTGTGTGCTTTTTTGAAGGTTTTGTTGTAAAGCATTGTCTATGGTTTTAAACGTATTTCCACTAACTAAAATACCTGCCGGCTTTTCTATTAGGGCTAAGTAATCATCTTCAAAAATAACAGCTAGTTTAAGAGTTAGCTGTTTTTTAGATATTTTATTTTCAGGAGCTAATAAGGTAATTTTTTCTCCTCCAATAATAATTCTAGCAGTAGACGTTGGTGTATCATTTACTAGAATACGCTTTTTTTTGATGGCTTTTTTAATGGCAGATTTTGTGGCTACAGTCTTAAAAATTCCTACAGCATATTCTTGAATTCGAATTGGATATGTCTGTTGAGCAGCAATATGAGTTTCTAAAAGATACATTTATGTTGCAAATAACTGGCCAATGTCTTTAAAGGCCTTAAATTCTAATGCATTTCCTTCAGGGTCTTTAAAAAATAGAGTAGCCTGTTCACCAGCTTTTCCTTTAAATCTAATGGTGGGCTCTATAATAAATTTGGTGCCATTTTTTTCTAATCTTTGGCTTAATAAATGCCAATCATTCATGCTTAGAACTACTCCAAAATGAGGCACAGGAACATCATGTCCATCCACTGGATTTGAAATTTGCTGTGGATTAAAATTATCTTTCTGATGAATCACCAATTGATGTCCAAAAAAATTAAAGTCTACCCAATGAGTATCACTTCGTCCTTCTTTACATTGTAAAATATCTCTATAAAAAGCTCTACAGATTTCTAAGTTTTGAACAGGAATAGCTAGATGAAAAGGTTGAGTCATAAATGTATTTTTAAAGGTGCATGTATATTTTAGCTTTCAAAGCTTCAGAGCTTTAAAGGTATAACATATAAAGTGTTTTTATTATTTAGTTAATATTCTCTCATTAACTTAAAACCCAACAGCTGTATCATCGCCTCTACGATCTGCTCCGGCTTCTAGTTTTCCATCTTTTAAAACTAAAATAGCATCTACCTTACCTATTACTCGTGAGTTTCGTGCATCTACAGTATAGCCTATTCTTTTTAATTCTGAAATTACATTTTCATTAAACCCATTAGGTTCTATCATAATCATATCTGGTAACCATTGATGATGAAATCTAGGCTGATTTACGCTTTCTTGCATGCCCATCCCAAATTCATGAACATTTAAAATAGTTTGCAAAACAGACGTAATAATGGTAGATCCTCCAGGAGTACCAACCACCATCCATAGTGCTCCGTCCTTTTCAACAATAGTTGGTGTCATAGAACTTAACATCCTTTTTTCTGGTGCAATTTCATTTGCTTTTGCACCTAGCAAGCCAAACATATTTGGTACACCAGGTTTGCTGCTAAAATCATCCATTTCATTGTTTAAGAAAAAACCTAATTCAGAGCTATAAAGCTTAGATCCATAACCGCCATTTAATGTAGTGGTTACAGAAACTGCATTTCCAAACTGATCTACAATAGAGTAGTGAGTTGTTTCGTCACTTTCTATAATTTCAATATTTCCATGAGAAATATCCTTAGAGAGTGTTGGCTTTTCAAAAGAAAAATTACGCATTCTTTCTTTGGAGTATGTTTTACTTAATAAAGTGTCTGTTGGAATACTTACAAAATCAGGGTCACCTAAAAAATAACTTCTATCTGCATAAGCTCTTCGTTCAGCTTCTGTGATTACTTGCATACTTTTAAGTGAATTATGACCATAGGTGTGTAAATCATACGACTCTATACCATTCATAATTTGAGCTAAACATACACCCCCACTAGAGGGAGGAGACATTGAAATTACCTTTAAGCCATCGTATTCAAATGTTACTGGAGTTCTCCATTTAGCCTCATATTTTGCCAAATCTTCTTCAGTAATAATTCCTCCATTGTCTTGTATGAATTGTGCCAATACTTTTGCAGTTTTTCCTTTGTAAAATTCATCTCTACCGTTTTTAGAGATGCGTTCTAAAGTAATCGCTAGAGCCTTATATTTAATGATGTCGCCTTCTTTCCAATCTCTAAGAAAAAGTATTCTTTTACTGTTAACAGTTTCAAATGCTTTTTTAAATTTTTTGATTCTAACTTCTTGTTTTTTGGTAACAATGACTCCTTTTTTTGCCAAGGCTATGACAGGGCTTAAAATTTCTTTCACAGACAATAGACCAAATTTTTCTTGCGCTTTAAAAACACCAGCAACAGTTCCAGGAACACCTACCGCAGTAGCTCCAACAGTACTTTTTCCTTTAATAATATTTCCTTCTTTATCAAGATACATATCTCTTGTTGCCGCTAAAGGTGCTTTTTCTCTATAATCTAAGGCACCAATTTCACCATCATTTTTTCTGTAGACCATAAAGCCACCACCACCAATATTTCCAGCGTAAGGATAGGCAACTGCTAATGCCAATTCTGTTGCCATCATAGCATCAAATGCATTTCCTCCTTTTTTTAAGATTTCTGTTCCAATTCTAGAGGCTTCAACACGGGCAGAAACTACCATTGCTTTTTCTGTAATTAAACCTGTTACTTTTTCAGAATCTTGTGATTCTTTTTGGCAAGATGTAACTAAAAAACTTACAATAAATAAGAGTACTAATTTTTTCATGTCTGTGTATTTTGTTGTTGTAATTGCTTTATCTTTTGATGAGAGAAAATCCGTAAATCTTCAAAGAATAATTGAAAGTCTTTTTCAAAATCTTCATCTAGTTGGTATAAGTCTTCAATGGCTAAATCTATTTGGCCTTTATTATTTGTTCTACGATTCATTCCATTGAGAACACTTTTAATCCCTTCCTTATATTGGTAATTATACAGCCAGTTATATTGAATCATATACGGCATGAGTTGTAAAGTTTTTTCTGGAAGTATTTCTTTTTGATGATCTAGTAATTGATAAACAGAATTTACATAAATATCTAGTGGCATGGCAGAATAATTACTCCAATTTTTAGCCAAATAATGATCATAAAAAATATCAATAATTATTCCGGCAAATAAACCATATCGTTTGTGAAGTCTTCGTTTACTTATTCTTGTAATCTTATGCGCATCTGTAAAGGTGTCAATTTCTCGATGTAATTTAATGCCTTGCTGAATTTCTGAACTCAAATGGGTGAACTGATTTCCTTTAATATGATCTGCTATAAAATTACCAATCATAATATTTGGATTGCTTTCAGATAGATATAGATGTGCTAAAAAGTTCAATCGATAAAATTTGATGCTAAAAGTAAACAAAAAATCACAACATTGAACTGATATTATACAGTGTTATATTGTGATTAAAAATATATTTATTAGCGATTTTCTAAAAAAAGTGAGTATACTTTTTTTTAGTTCACTAGTTCTTTTTGTTAGTTGTTTAACATCACAGGCATTACCAGCATCGTAATTTTTTCTCCCTCGTCTGTTCCGTCAATAGGAGTTAAGATTCCAGCTCTATTAGGTAAAGACATTTCAATTAAAACTTCGCTAGACGTTAAGTTACTTAACATTTCACTTAAAAAACGAGAATTAAACCCAATTTGCATATCATCACCCTGATAGTCACAACTCAAACGCTCATCAGCTTTGTTAGAGAAATCTAAATCTTCAGCAGAAATATTTAACTCTGTACCCGCCATTTTAAGACGAATTTGATGTGTTGTTTTGCTAGAGAAAATAGATACTCTTCGAACAGAATTCTGAAAAGATGCTCTATCTACAGTTAATTTGTTTGGATTCTCTTTTGGAATTACAGCTTCGTAATTTGGATATTTTCCATCAATTAAACGACAAATTAACACAAAGTTCTCAAATGTAAACTTCGCATTAGCATCGTTGTATTCTATAATAACATCTTCTTCTCCTCCTAAAACACCTTTTAATAAATTTAAAGGTTTTTTGGGCATGATAAATTCAGCAGTTTTATCTGCAGTTACATCTGTTCTTGTATACTTTACTAATTTATGTGCATCTGTAGCAACAAAAGTTAAGCTTTCTGAGCTAAATTGAAAGAAAACACCACTCATTACTGGGCGTAAATCATCATTTCCAGCAGCAAAAATAGTCTTTGATATTGCTGTTGCTAATATATTAGAGGGGATAACTGTTTTGCTTGGTGAAGGTAAACTCACAGATTTAGGAAACTCGTCACCTCCAAAATAGGCCATGTCATACTTTCCTTGATCAGAACTAATTTCAATAATACTATCTCCTTCAGTTTTAAAAGTTAAGGGTTGATCTGGAAATGTTTTTAAGGTATCTAAAAGTAATCTTGCAGATATAGCAATAGATCCTGTAGAATCAGATTCTATTGTAACAACAGCACTCATAGTTGTTTCTAGATCTGATGCAGAAACTTTTAGTTGATTTTCAGAAATTTCAAATAAGAAATTATCTAATATAGGTAGGGTATTATTGCTATTGATAACTCCGCCTAAAACTTGTAATTGTTTTAACAGTTGCGAACTTGATACGATAAATTTCATTTAGATTTTATTAAAAAATGGTTCAATTACAAAGATATTGGAATTTAGTGATTTTGAAAATTTTGTTATCAACATTTTACCCGTATTGTTGATAGCTTTTTTATCAAAAAAAACAGGCTGATTATGAATATTTTTTTATGTGCTACAAAAAACCATATGCAATTTTAAAAGAAGATTTAAAATGCTACATTTGTTAGCTATCAAACCCAACGATATAATGAAAAAAACAATCGCTATTCTTTCATTTTTACTGATGTCTTTATCAGTTTTTTCTCAAAAGCCAGAAAAGTTAACGTCTAATCAAATTTATGAGAAAATTCAGAAATTAAACTTTCTAGGGACTGCTTTGTACATTGCCGCGCACCCCGATGATGAAAATACTCGCTTAATTTCTTATTTATCTAATCATGTTAAAGCAAGAACTGGTTATTTGTCACTAACTAGAGGTGATGGTGGACAAAATTTAATAGGTTCAGAAATTAGAGAATTATTAGGGGTTATTAGAACACAAGAACTCCTAGCGGCCAGAAGTGTAGATGGTGGTGAACAACTATTTTCAAGAGCTAATGATTTTGGCTATTCTAAACACCCTGACGAAACATTAAAGATATGGGATGAAGAAAAAGTTTTAAGTGATGTAGTTTGGGCTATTAGAACCTTTAAGCCCGATGTTATCATTAATAGATTTGATCATAGAACCCCTGGAACTACTCATGGTCATCATACCTCATCTGCAATGTTAAGTGTAGAAGCTTTTGATTTGGCAAATGATTCATTAAAGTTTTCGAATCAACTAAAACATACAGAAACTTGGCAACCAAAACGATTGTTTTTTAATACCTCGTCTTGGTTTTATAAGAATGAAGATGACTTTAGAAAGGCCACAGTAGGGAAGTTAACTTCTGTAGATGTAGGTGTGTATTATCCTCAAAAAGGACTGTCTAATAATGAAGTAGCGTCTATGGCTAGTAGTCAACATTTATGTCAAGGATTTGGAAGATTAACCACTAGAGGAAGTCAAAATGAGTATATAGAATTTTTAAAAGGAGATCAACCAAAAGACACTAGCGATATTTTTGCTGGAATTAATACAACTTGGAATCGATTAAAAGATGGAGGAGATATTGGGGCAATTTTATATGATATAGAAAAGAATTTTGATTTTGGGAATCCTGCAAAACATCTGAAAGATCTGATTATTGCTTACAAAAAAATTCAATCTTTAGATGATCTCCATTGGAGAGCCGTTAAAGAAAAACAAATAAGTAAGATTATAGAAGCCTGCGCAGGATTATATTTAGAGGCCTCTGCAGAAAGCTCTAGCGGAGTTCCAAATGCTAACATAGAGCTAGCTATTGAAGTTCTAAATAGAAATTCTGAAGTTCCTGTTTTTTTAGAATCTATGAGTTTTAAAACAGCCAAAATAGAAACTGTTGTTCATAACCTACTATTAGAAAATAATGTAAAACAACAATTTAAACAAACTATAAATTTAGAAAACCTGAGTTATACAGATCCTTATTGGTTGCAATCTAAAGGCTCTTTGGGAATGTACCAAGTAGATCATATACAACTAATTGGGAAACCAGAAACGCCAAGAAAAGTAACTATCTTTTTCAATCTAATTATTGACACTATTCCAATAACTATTCAAAAAAACATCCTTCATCGGTATTCTAAGAGAGATAAAGGAGAATTGTATGATCCTTTTGAAATACTACCATTAGCCACTACAAAGTTATATGAAAAAGTAATGCTTTTCTCAGATGCTAAAGAACGTATAGTCTCGGTAGGAGTAAGTTCTGGTGCAAATAATGTGAAAGGAAAATTATCTTTAGAAGTTCCTGAAGAATGGAAAGTTTCACCAGCTTTTATTAACGTAGAAATTAAACAAAAAGGAGATACACAGAATTATCAGTTCAGCGTAACTCCAACAAGTTATGACTCTAAAGGAACGTTAAAGGCAAGTATTTTGATTGACGGGAAAAAGTATGATAAGGAATTAATTGAAATTGAATATGACCATATTCCTAAGCAATCTGTATTGCAAAATTCAGAAGCAAAAGTTGTTCGTTTAAATATAAAAAAGGCGGGAAATTTTATTGGTTATATTAAGGGTGCTGGAGATGTAGTTCCGGAAAGTTTAAAACAGATTGGTTATGCTGTTACCATGATTAAACCAGAAGAGATTAGTGCAGAGAACTTGAAGAAATTTGATGCCGTTGTTTTAGGAATTAGAGCGTACAACACAGTTTCTACCCTTAAATATAAACAGAAATTCTTATTAGAATATGTAAAAAATGGGGGGAATATGGTGGTGCAATACAATACAAGTAGAAGAGTTGATGTAGCAGCACCTTTTAAATTAAATCTTTCTAGAGATAGAGTTACCGATGAAAATGCTGCAGTAGAAATTTTAGAAAAAAATCATCCAGTGATGAATTTTCCAAATAAAATTTCTGAACAAGATTTTGAAGGTTGGGTGCAAGAAAGAGGCTTGTATTTTCCAGATTCTTGGAGCTCAGAATACATCCCAATTTTATCTATGAATGATACAGGAGAAACCCCCAAAAAAGGAAGTTTATTAGTAGCTAAATACGGAAAAGGAAATTATATATATACCGGATTAAGTTTCTTTAGAGAATTGCCAGCAGGTGTTACTGGAGCCTATAAGTTATTTGCAAATATATTGTCTATAGGTAAAGAAAGTATTCAGCAACAAGACCAATTAAAAAACTAATAATGAAGGGTAATAAACAACAATGGAAAAAAATTTATTCAGTAGTTCTGATTGTAAATCTCATTTACATTATCATTTTTTACCTAATCACTCAATCTTTCGCTAACTAGTTATGGGAACACCAGATTTACATCCACTAGATTGGTTCGTTTTAGGAACTACCTTACTTTTTATTGTTCTTTACGGGGTTTATAAGACTCGTAAAATAGACAACGGAGTAGAAGATTATATCAAAGGAGGAAATGACACAAAGTGGTGGACAATAGGTTTGTCTGTAATGGCAACTCAAGCCAGTGCTATTACATTTTTATCAACTCCAGGTCAAGCATTTCATGATGGAATGGGATTTGTACAATTCTATTTTGGATTGCCCATTGCAATGATTATCATTTGCCTTGTTTTTATTCCAATTTACTACAAGTTAAATGTCTATACAGCCTATGAATATTTAGAAACTAGGTTTGATCTAAAAACAAGATCATTAACGGCTTTTTTGTTTTTAATTCAACGAGGATTAGCTGCTGGAATTACTATTTATGCACCAGCAATTATTTTATCATATGTATTGGGCTGGGATTTAATTGTACTTAATATTGTCATTGGTTTGTTGGTTATTTTTTATACGGTTTCTGGGGGCACCAAGGCTGTAAACGTAACACAAAAACAACAAATGATCATTATATTTTTAGGAATGGTTACTGCGTTTACTTTAATCATGTACTATATGCCAGATGCTATTACATTTAGCAAAGCTTTAGACATTGCCGGTGCAAGTGATAAAATGAAAGTATTAGACTTTTCGTTTGATTTAAATAATAGATATACAGTATGGACAGGGTTTTTAGGGGGTACTTTTTTGATGCTTTCGTATTTTGGAACAGATCAAAGTCAGGTTCAACGTTATCTGTCTGGTAAATCGCTACGAGAAAGTCAGTTAGGATTATTATTTAATGGTTTGTTAAAAGTACCTATGCAATTTTTTATATTGTTAACAGGGGTTATGGTATTTGTGTTTTATCAATTTAATGCATCTCCGCTAAACTTTAATCCAAAAGCCAATGAGGCCGTCATCAGTTCGGTGTATTATGATGAATACAAAGAATTAGAAAAACAGCATATCGAAATAGAAAATCAAAAGAAAATACTTTTGTTAGATGGCGTTCAAGAAAACGAAAAGGATTTAATTATAGCATTCAATAAAAAAGACCGTGCATTAAAGGTAAAAGCAAAAGAAATTATTGAAAAAGTTGCTGCTACTTCAGGTGATAAAATTCAAGCAAATGATAAAGATTATGTGTTTATACATTTCATTGTAAATAACCTTCCAAAAGGAATCATAGGTTTACTTCTAGCGGTTATTTTAGCTGCAGCAATGTCTTCAACTGCCTCCGAATTAAATGCATTAGCCTCAACAACAACTATAGATGTTTATAAAAGAAATATTGTAATAGGAAGAGATGAGACTCATTATGTAAAAGCTTCAAAATGGTTGACCTTAGGGTGGGGTGTAATGGCCATCTTAATTGCCTGTATAGCCAACTTATTTGACAATTTAATTCAATTAGTAAACATCATTGGGTCAGTATTTTATGGAAACGTATTGGGTATTTTTTTATTGGCATTCTTCTTTAAAAAGGTACAAGGAAACGCAGTTTTTATTGCTGCAATAATTACTCAGACACTCATTTTATTAATTTATTATTTTGGAATATATGAACTTGAAAATCTAGGTTTAGAACCTGTAATTAGTTATTTGTGGTTGAATTTTGTGGGTTGTATTTTGGTTATTTTCACAGCATTAATGTTTTCATTTAAATCTAATCGTTTATCTGTAAGAGCAGTATTGGCTTTAATATCAATTGCGCTTATTAAAGTAGTGTATGATGTTGTTTACTTAAAATTAACCTTGTATCATGTGCTAGTTTTAATGCTTTTATTTATCTTAATAGGGGTACTAAGTATTGAGAAAAAATCATCTATCAATTCATAAAATTATGAGTCTCATTATTATTTAAAGGAGATGAACAAACAAGAAACTAAGATCATTCGTTGGGGAATCCTAGGTTTAGGTCATATTGCCCATAAGTTTTCACAAGACCTGGCAACTGTTGAAGGAGCAGAATTGTATGCTGTAGCTTCTAGAAGTAGAGAAAAAGCAACTTCTTTTGCAAAAGAGTTTCAAGTTTCTAATAGTTATGATTCTTATGAACTACTAGTAAAAGATCCAGCAATAGATGCAATATATATTGCCACACCGCATAGTTTTCACAAAGAACATACAATCATTTGTTTACAGCATAAAAAAGCTGTTTTATGTGAGAAGCCTTTTGCAATGAATCTAAAAGAAGTTACAGAAATGATTGCCGTTGCTAAAGAAAATAAGACACTTTTAATGGAAGCTCTATGGACTTTATTTTTGCCCCATTATCAATATGTTATAAATTTTATAAAGAATGAAGTTTTTGGTAAAGTACTTCTTTTAGAAGCCGATTTTGGATTTCAATCAACTCACAGTTTAGATAGTAGAGTACTAAGAAAAGAATTGGGAGGAGGTAGTTTATTAGATATTGGTATTTATCCAGTATTTGCAGCCTTATCTTCACTAGGGTTACCAAAAACCATTGAAGCCGATGCTACCTTTTTTGAAAACGGTGCAGATTCAGCTTGTAGCATTGTTTTTGAGTATAATAATGCTAAGGCAATTTTGAAAAGTACTTTTTTAGAAGAAACTCCATCCGAAGCAATTTTTACTTGTGAGCATGGAGTCATTAAAATTAACACCAGATTTCACCAACCAACATCAGTTACTTTGTTTCAAAACGGTTCGGAAGAACATGTAGATTTTAGCGCTAATACTTTTGGTTATAATTTTGAAATTGAGCACTTCAATCAATTGCTTAGAGATCATAAAACAGAAAGTGAGCTCATGAGTTTTTCTTTTTCTAAAGACTTAATTGCTACACTAGATAAAATAAGAAAACAAATCAATTTAAATTATTAATTTATCTTCATTTTATGATAACCATTAGAAAAGCAACCACAGAAGATTTATCAATTTTATATGAATTTGAGCAAGGAGTTTTACATGCCGAAAGGCCTATGGATAAAACCTTAAAATTAAAAAACACCTATTATTACGATATTCCAAACCTTATTAATGACTCAAATGTAGAGCTTGTTGTTGGTGAAATTAATGGTGTGACCGTAGGATGTGGATATGCACGTATAAAGCAAGCTAGAGATTGTTTTCAGTTCGATCAATTTTCCTACTTAGGGTTTATGTTTACAAAAGAAGATTACAGAGGAAAAGGAGTTAATAAAACGATTATGAATTATTTGTATGATTGGTCTCTATCTAAAGGTATTTATGAAGTAAGATTAGAGGTGTATCCTTCAAACAATGCTGCTATAAAGGCTTATGAAAAAGTTGGTATGCAAGCAACGATGCATACAATGAGAATAGATTTGAGAAACAGATCATAAAAATAGATGTGTAATACCTAAAGAATATAAAATGTAAAAGGAGTAAGTGAATATATAGCTACTCTTCTTACTCCTTTTTTATTTTAAAACGTAAATACAGCTTTTTATTTAGCCCTCCATTCACTTAGAGATTCTGTATTCATCTTAATATAAGCTTCATTTCCAGCTTCTTTAGAGAGCTCTAAAGATTTTTCAGCAACTGCTATAGCCTTTTCAGAATCGCCCATTTTTGCATAAATTAAAGACTGTTGTCTCAATTGCCAAAATGCTGGCTTTTCTGTTAAAGACATTGCTTTTTCCATCCATTCGTTTGCTTTTTTAATGTCTTTGTCTTGTTGTCTGTAATAGATAGCTGCATTATAATAATCTCCAGCTTTAGGAGTTGCTGCCATTACAGCATCAATTCTTGCAGAAACCATTTCATCAGTTGGAACTTCAAATGTAACACCAACATATGTTTTTTCCCAAAGAATACCAAGAACTGCAGTGGTAGATGTTACATCATTAATAGAGATGGTAAACGTTTCAACATTTATAGGAAAAGCTTGTACATTTACAGTGGTTTTTGCAGCTACTTTACTATCATCCCAATCTCTAGGAACTCCGCTATTATCAGACTCAGTATAAAACATCACTTCCCAAGAATCTTTATTAGGCACAGAGTATAATCCGTAAGAACCTGCTTTTAATGTTTGTCCGTCAATAATTACATCAGAACTAAAGGTAACTTTTGTATTAGAATTTGCTCCTGTTCTCCATGTTTTTCCAAAGGCAACTAAATCACCAAAAATAGTTCTTCCTTTTACTCCTGGTCTAGAGTATTCTATGGCAACATCTGTTAATCCTACTCGTTGAGATACCATTCCTAAAGGACTTGGTTGTGGGGTTGTAATTTTTAATTCAACTACGGGTTCAGTTTCTTTAACTGTTTCAGTAGTAGTAGAATTGTTACAGCTTGTTAGAGAGATTGCAACTGTAAAAGCTACAATACGTACTGTTTTTAGAATAGATTTTTTCATGATTAATTTTAGATTATTGAGTTGTAAAAATACAATTATTTTAAGTTGTTAAAAATTTTGTTACTATTCTTTTCCAGGTTTATAGATTTTTTTTGCATGTTTTAAAACATCCTTTTTATAATAAGCAACATCTTTAAATGTAGCTTTTATGTACGGAATGGCTTGATCATCAAAATGAGGAGAATTTGGGTCTCCACTCTGACCTCCAGCTAAGATTGTTTTAGCAGTCACTTTTTCTCCAAACTCTACCACAGCTACAAAACTATTTCCAGAAGTTCCATACTGACGCTTGGTTTGGTCTCCAAACTGAGTCCCAAAAGAAGCCAAAGCTCCCCATTTACCCGAGGCCATTCCTACAGGAAAACTTGGTTTGTTGTCATTAAAATCTTGAATAATTTTTCCATCATTCCTTTGATATCTATTAAACTCTCCCCACGGAGTTTTCCAAGAGCCAAAATCTACGGTTAGTTTTTGTAAGCTTTCTTCAAATATAGCCAGACGCTCTTTGGGTGAAGAATCAGTACTCATATATTCAAAACGGGCCAATCTTGAAGTTCTTTTTCCCAGAGACATTATTGGAATTTTTCCAGATTTATAATAGGTGTTAATGTAAAATTGAGCTAAAGTCATTTCTATGGAACTTATAGAAACTGTGAAATTCCATTTTTTTAGTAATTCAATAGCCTCTTTAGCTTCACGAGATTTTACAGGTGTTTTTTTAGCAGCATCTAACAATCCTGAAATAAGTTTTTCTGCTCCAGGAAGATAAGGGTCATAAGCAAGTTTAATTAAAGATTCTAAAGTAAGGTCTTCTGCTTTTTTTAACAGGGGAATGGCATGCATTCCTCTAAAGTTTTCTGGAAATGAAGACATATATTCAGGGTAATCTTCTTTTTTAGGACTGTATTCTGCAGCAGAACTAAATGGAGTAGAATTACAGTTTTGAATCCAATGAGTAGGAGGGTTCTTAACAAAAATATTATCTTCTAATTCGTGTAAGCCTTTCCAGTCTGTTGCCGGATTGCTTCCATCTACAGGTTTTGTATAATCAAATTTTTCATTCCTTTTAGGAATAAAATTTCCATGGTAGTAGGCAATGGTTCCATCTGCATCTGCATAAACAGTATTGTTAGAAGAATTGGTTCTAATATCCATCATCTTATAAAACTCATCATGATTGGAGTTTTTAGTTCTAGTAAACGATTGTTCTAATGCTTTTATAGGGCTCCACATTAGAGCAGTTGCCACCCACTTTTCACCTTCGGCATGTGTAATGGGGCCGTGGTGTGTTCTGTACATGGTAAAATCTTTTGAAGATACTCCTTTGTCTGTTATATAGTTTAATGAAACTTTTACAGAATCTACTGGAAGCAATTCTTTTCCATATTGATACTGAATTCCTGCATCACTTTTTACAATAGTCTCTGTAAATTCGTCTATAATGTCAGTTCCTGTTGAGGTATGCATCCAACCAGTTTTTTCATTAAAGCCTTGGTAGATGAAAAACTGACCCCAGGTTGTAGCTCCATACGCATCTAATCCTTCTTCACTAACAACATGAGATTCTCCTCTAAAGAAAAAAGAGGTATGAGGATTTATTAATAACATGGCATTTCCTGAAGCTGTTTTTTCTCCACCTATTGCAAAACCATTAGAACCTCTTGGTTCATCATCTTTTAATCTAATTAAGCCATCAGAAATTGCTAATTTTTTTGAATTTTTTTGAGGACCATAAAAATCTTTTATTTTTTTAGTAGACACCCTTTCAATATCTCCTCCTATGGAACCTTCACTAAAATACATTGGCATCCAAGGCTCAAAATGAGTGATTAATTTAGGAGTTACTTGAGGGTTGTTTTTTAAATAAAAGTTAATACCATCAGCAAATGCAACACAAAGTTCTTGAAGCCATTTAGGGCTTTTTTCGTAATTTATAATTGCTTCTTCTTTGGTCATGTATAAGTTGGCTCTTAAATCACTATACAAGGCTTTTTCGCCTTCTACCTCAGCCAAACGACCAATTGCCCAAATGTAATTTCGTTCTACTCTATTAAAATCATCTTCACATTGAGCATATAGCATTCCAAATACAGCATCGGCATCTGTTTTTCCATAAATATGAGGAATACCAAAGTCATCTCGTATAATTTCTGTATTCTCGGCTCTGTGGTTCCATCGATCTTGTTCGTTTAGAGAACTTAAGTTAGTTTCTGAAGTTGAACAACTAAAGGCTAACGAGCAAAAGACTAATAAAATAATTTTATTCATGATTTATAGCTTAAAAAAATGAATTAGCAAGGTAAAACATAATGAAAAGCTAACCTAAACAAATGTATCTTTGCATAAAAGTTATCAATTAAGAGAATAAACAGCGTGTAAATGAAAAATTATATTGCAGAATTTATTGGAACCTTTGCCATGGTTTTTTGCGGAACAGGAGCCATGACAATTAACGAAGTAACTGGTGGGGATGTTACTCATGTTGGAATTGGAATTACTTGGGGATTAATAGTAATGGCTATGATTTACGCTTTTGGTGAAATTTCAGGAGCACATTTTAATCCTGCAGTATCTATTGCATTTGCCTATGCAAAGAAGTTTTCTTGGAAAGAAGTACCAAAGTATATTTTTTTTCAAACAGCAGGTGCTTTTGCTGCAAGTTTGCTTTTAATGTGGTTATTTCCTAAAAGTGAATTATTAGGTGCTACTATTCCTTCTGTTGATGTTTGGAGAGCCTTTGTATTAGAATTGATTCTTACATTTTTTTTGATGGTGGTTATTATTAATGTTTCTACGGGAAGTAAAGAGACAGGTATGATGGCTGGAATTGCAATTGGAGGGGTTGTTTTACTAGAAGCTCTTTTTGCCGGACCTATTACCAATGCTTCTATGAATCCTGCACGTTCTTTAGCACCAAATATTGTTTCTGGAAATATTGAAGGACTTTGGTTGTATATATTAGCTCCAATTATAGGAGCATTACTAGCGGTAGTTAGTTGCAAGTTTGTAAAGCATGAAAATTGTTGTGATGAAGAGTGTTAGCATACTTGGTTGTGGTTGGTTAGGAAAACCAATGGCAGTTTCTTTACTAAGTGAAGGCTTTTCTGTGAAAGGATCTACAACATCAGAAATTAAAATTCAAGAATTAGAAGCTTTAGAAATTGAAGCCTATTTAATTGATATTACAGAATTTGAAGAATTTGATTTATTTTTAACTTCAGATATACTTTTAATAGCTATAACATCTAAAGATATTGATGCTTATGAACGTTTCATTCAACAACTAGAACTTTCATCTATTCAAAAAGTTATCTTCATTAGTTCTACTTCTGTATATTCAGTTTCAAATTCAGTAGTTTCTGAAGAAACAAAAACAATGAATACTCCTTTGTCAGAGATAGAAAGTCTCTTCAGAGAAAATACTTATTTTGAAACAACTATCATTCGTTTTGCTGGCTTATTTGGGCCTGGAAGACATCCAGGCAGTTGGTTTAAAAATGGGAAAACAATACCACAACCTAACGGGTTTGTGAATATGATACATCAAGAAGATTGTATTGAAATTATTCATGAAATCATTGATCAAAATTGCTGGAATACAACTTTTAATGCTTGCTCTAACGATCATCCAACTAGAAAAGAGTTTTATACAAATGCTAGAAAAAGCTTAAATTTTGATCCTCCAATATTTGAAGAAAACCCACAATTGAGATATAAAATAATAAGTTCTAAAAAGCTGCAAGAAGTCTTGGGTTACCAGATTATTCATGATAATTTGTTAGAAATTTAGACTTTATAGAATTTTAATTTAGAGTATAATTCTATTAGCTCAGCATGTCATCTGAGTTACAGATATACTTAGTCATGAAGTCTTTTGAAAGCTTAGCAAGTCTTTAGAATTATCATTGAGGCTTTCGAAATGATATTAATAATACTATCTAAGAATAGGTTCTTTTTCTTATATACTGAAATACAAAACCAAAAGTTAATAAAACCAGTAGTGGTAAGACAATATTTACAAACTGCCAGAAAGTTCTTTCTTGGTAAGCCCTCTCTTTATCTAATAAATTAATTTGCACATTTTTATTTCTTAATTCAATTAAGCCATTATCGTCTAATAAATAATCTACTGCATTTAATAAAAAATCTTTGTTCCCAAATTGTTCTCCAGTCCATTTATCTTGGGCCAAATCAAAAGGTTTTCCTTTTTGTAATTGATTTCTTCCAATATCTCCATCAGAAACAACGATCATTTTATTATGGCTGCTTTTTTTGCTGAATTTCTTTATGTTAAATGGTTTTATTCTGTTTGCATACATAGAAGTAAAATCACCCTCTATAAGTAAACTAAATATTTGAAAACCAGATGAATAATCTTCTTCTTTAGGTTCTTTAGCAATACTCTCTAATGCTATAATAGCTGGAGTTCCTGTTTTTCTAGTTAACATAGAACTCATTAATAAAACAGTCTTTTGTAAACTGTTTTGTAGGGTGTCTATTTGATTTGCAAATCGCAATCTAACAGGAGCTATATTTTTTGATATAGCATGAGTTTGATTTCCAGAAACCAATGGATGATAAAACCAGTTTAAATTTTGAAACTGTGGTTTATTTCCAATATTACCAGTAGCTAAAGGGATTTTTGCTGCATATAAATCTTGAATTAATGTTACATTAACCCTCAAACCGTAAGAGAAGAAAAAATCGGTCAAATTAAGGTCTCTCGGATAGGCTAACATTTTACCATCTTTAAATAAACTATCTGTGTCTGCTTGAACATTTTCTAGCATCCACAATGTTTTTCCACCGTTCATGATATATTGATCTAGCACTAACTTTTCTTTTTCTGTAAAAGATTCTGTTGGTTTTGCAATAATGGCAAGATCAAATTGTTGAAGGTTTTGTAAGCTCTTTTCAGAATTAGTAGCTACAGAATCTAAGGTAAATTTTGCCAATCTATGTTTTTTAGTTACTTCGCTTAAAAAAGAATATAACTGTATGTCTAATAATTCTTTATTTCCAGAGAGCACAGCTACTTTTTTTTGTTTTTCTTCTTGAAGTTTATAGATGGCATTACTAAAAGAAAACTCTAAATTTTCTACAGCAGTTTCTAGTTGATCTTCTTGAGATTGTGCCGCTGCATTTGGAAGCAAAGAAACAATATTGGTTTTCTTCTTGTACACAATTTCTGCCCAAGGAAAAATAATGGCATTAGATAATTTGCCATCTTCCTTTACCGTTAACTGACTAGGAATCATTCCTGCTTTAATCAATCGTTCTCTTTGATTGTCTGGGCGTAAAAACTGAATTTTAATAAAAGAGTTTTTAGCATTTAATTCTTCTAAAAACTGCCTAGTTTCTATTTGTAAGCGTTTAAATTCTGAAGGAAAATCTCCTTCTAAATAAACTTTTACAATAAGTTGTTTGTCTATATTAGCTACGATATCTTTAGTTACTTTAGCCAATGTATATCTATTGTCTGTCGTTAAATCAATTCTGTTATAAAAATCTTGACTCACAATATTTAGTACTATTAATGTAATAAATAGATATATACTATGTTTTAACTTTTTACTCATTCGTCAATTTTTGTTTGGTGATGAATAAAAAGAAAACAATAATACTGAAGAAGTATAATACATCTCTGGTATCTAGTACACCTCTGCTAATGCTCTTAAAATGTTCGTTCATTCCAAACAATTTTACAGTATAAGATGAGCTTCCAAATAAATTAGCAACGGCATCAAATCCATAGTAGAAAAAGAAG
>ENA-ORDA01000757-ORDA01000757.1-marine-metagenome-genome-assembly--contig:-NODE-757-length-30262-cov-4.929203_pt1 | contig 30262 bp, 29 predicted proteins | sample MGYA00237778_ERZ508506 | MGnify/ENA primary metagenome ERZ508506 (study PRJEB26177, sample SAMN06267891) | marine metagenome | isolation source: Monterey Bay, California, USA | place: Pacific... | reverse complement strand
CCAAGATTTAACAGGATGGTGTGTTACTAATATAACATCAGAACCTAGTGAATTTGGATTCAATTCAGCCATAACAGATGCCAACAAACCTATCTGGGGGACTTGTCCTGATAGTACTAATACAACTTCAGACAAGATATACTTTGAAAACAACACCTGTAAGTGTCCACAGGCTACTGTAGGAGATACTGCTGTAATTGGTGGAGTAACGTATACTGCAGTAGATAACTCAACGGTAGCAAGAGAGATAGCTAATGGGAATGTTAATTTGTGTACAACGTTAGTTACTGATATGAGTGAACTATTTAAGGACAACACATCGTTTAATTCTAATATTGACTTTTGGGATACTTCAAATGTAACAGCATTGATGGATATGTTTAATGGCGCTAATTCATTTAATCGAGATGTATCTGGTTGGGATTTATCCTCAGCATTAAACTTAAGTTATATGTTTTTTAATGCATCTTCTTTCAATCAAAATATAAGTAGTTGGGACATTTCTACTGTAATTTACATTGACAATTTATTCAACGGAGCGACTGCATTCAATCAAGATATAGGTAGTTGGGATACTTCAAATATTTTGGGTATGGCTGGAGTTTTTGCTAATGGTGATTTCAATGGGGATATAAGCGACTGGGACACTTCTAGTGTTACCAATATGGAAAGTATGCTAAGTTATAACTCTTCATTTAATCAAGATATTAGTAGCTGGAATACTTCTAGTGTTACTGCTACAGATTATATGTTTAGAAATAATCCATCATTTAATCAAAATATAAGTGGCTGGAATGTTAGCTCCATAACAAGTATGGAACGGATGTTTGATGGCGCGTCAGCATTTAACCAAGATTTAACAAGCTGGTGTGTTTCAAGTATTACTTCAGAACCAACTGATTTTGCAACAGGCTCTGACTTAACAAACGCCAACAAACCTATCTGGGGGACTTGTCCTAGTGACTAATAGAAGGTTTTTGTAATACGAACAATTACAGTTCAATAACAGGCATATCCACTTCCGTTAGTTCAAAGAGTCTTACAATACACTTTTCCAAAGCAGAAACAAGAAGGAGATGAAGTTAAAGACTTGCCTTTGTTTGTGGAGTGATTTTTAAATAGATTAAACGGAATAATAGTAACAATACAAAGTATCTAAATTACTTAGTTTAATAACTAAAAATTTTTATCTTAGATTATGTTTACTAATACATCCAGTATTTATAATAGGTCTTCTAGAGGAAATAAATTCCAATTAAATTTCTAAAGAACAAAGTGAAAAATTACTTTTTGGTTTTAATGTTTTTTTGTCAACAGGATTAGTAAACAGTCAAGTTTTAAGCCAAGTAGTAATAAGTAACAATTATATTGGAGCTGATAATCCGGGTGTTGTTCAAGCTGCTGACCGTTCATTTCTTTGTGGCTTATCTGAATCAGGATATTTTAATAATGCTCTCCACAACGGGTCATCAAGTGAGCCTTCAATTGGAGACTATATTGTTTACAATAGCAGCTATTCAATTCCACACCAATTTGTTTCTAGTAATCGAAATTATGCTTTAGTTAAACTTAGAGACTTTAATAAACTAATTGAAGTTAATCAGTCAACGGGACAGATTGTAACAGTGTATAGTTGTACCTCTAGTCAAGTTATTTCACTTCCACCACCAGCTATTGCTTTTGAAAATGGAACTTGTAAATGTCCCTCCGCAACAGTTGGAGACACAGAGGTTATAAACGGCATTACCTATACTGTAGTTGATAATACAACGATTGCAACTGAAATTGCAGCAAATAACGTAAACCTCTGTACAACACAAGTGACTGATATGTCTCGTTTGTTTGAAAGTAACGCTACATTTAACTCAGACATTGGTTTTTGGGACACATCGAATACAACCGATATGTCTAGGATGTTTAATGAGGCAAGCATTTTTAATCAAGACATAGGGAATTGGAACACCTCTAATGTTAATAATTTATTTGGGATGTTTTCACGGGCAAGTTCATTTAATCAAGATATTGGTGCGTGGGTTACTTCAAATGTTACAAATATGGGCGTAATGTTTTTGCCACAGCGTTCAATCAAGATATCGGTGCTTGGGATACTTCAAGTGTAACTGTAATGGGTCAAATGTTTGCAGGAGCTAGCTCATTTAACCAAAATATCGGCAACTGGGACACTTCAACAGTTATTAATATGGAAGGTATGTTTAGTGAAGCAAGTTCATTTAATCAAGATATTGGTGCGTGGGATACTTCTAGTGTTACCAATATGGGCAGTATGTTTTACAATACTCCTTTTAATCAAGACATAGGAAATTGGGACACCACTAGTGTAGTTACTATTTTAGCTATTTTTGAAGCTGCAACTGCATTCAATCAGGATATTGGGTCTAAACAAGAACTAGACAAGGTAAGAGACTCGCCTTTGTTCATTGAACAAGTTCTTGTGATTACGCTATAAATACTATAATTAATTTAATGTTTTTTATATTTGCTTTAAATGATATTGCATGGGTTTTTTGAAAAATATATTGGGAAATAAAACATCAAAAGAAGTTGAAGAAACGTATTTAAACTGGACCCCTTTAGTTTCTGTAGAGGAAATAAACACGATTAAAGAAATTTCCAAAACTCAGTCTGTGTTAATTTTCAAACACGCAACACGTTGCGGAATTAGTAGAATGGTTATAAAACAGTTTGAATCCCTTTTTAATGAAGAAAACAAACAGTTAAAAGTCTATTATTTAGATTTATTGAGCTTTAGAGAAATTTCATCCAAACTATCGGAGGATTTTCAAGTAATACATGAATCTCCTCAATTATTAGTTATTAAAAATGGAATTTCTGTCTATAATGCGTCTCATTATGAGATTACTAAAGTAAACTTGTCAAATTTTATTTAGTTGTAAATTAAGGTGCAATTTTTTCTTTTAATACAGCTACTCCTAAACCCTTATATCCTTCAGAGAAACATGAACAGAAGCGTGTCTCATTGTCATTTATAGCTTGTTGTTGTTAGCCGTTATTTCTTGTGTTTCTATAGCTCCAGAGTGTATAGATGAAGTGACAATAACACTTTCCGAATGTTAGGATTAAGTACCTCAAAAACACGTCCAACGAAGTTGAGGATGTCCAGATCTAAATTGAAGTAAGAGCTATTGAGGAAGTCAATTCATTGACTGACATTAAAGAGTTTTTTTGCTATAAAGACATGAAATTCTGTATTATTCATAAGGTAAAGTAAGCGATGTGAACGCTTATAAAGCGCTAATAGACTTCGCCTGAGAAGGAGTTAAACAAAACATAGAAGTTGTAGTGTTTTAAGCACTAACATTCATGTAATTGAATCTAGGTGTTATATAATATTTATGTTTGAGTTGCTTTGGGTCTCTCAAGAAACTGTACCTTACTGTTATTATAACTTCAAGATTATGAATAATAAATGGTTTGTCTTAATTGTGTTAACCTTTATATATGTGTTCAATTTTGCTGACAGACAAATTCTTATTATTCTGCAGGAGAGTATCAAAGAAGACTTACAATTAAGTGACACTCAATTGGGATTGTTAACTGGACTAGGATTTGCCCTATTGTATACAACACTTGGCATTCCAATAGCTAAACTTGCTGATAAATATAATCGAAAAAACATTCTTGTATTTAGTTTAGGATTTTGGTCGCTCATGACCGTTTTGTCTGGTCGTGCTCTAAGCTTTTTTCAATTGTTGTTGACTCGAATTGGAGTAAGTGCAGGAGAGGCGGGCGGAATGCCCCCATCCCATTCAATTATTTCAGATTATTTTCCAAAAGAACAACGGGGAACGGCTTTTTCTATCTACAGTATGGGAATACCGATCGGGATTTTATTGGGGTTCATTGTTGCTGGATCAATTGCATCAGAATATGGTTGGAGAATTGCGTTTTACGCACTTGGAATACCGGGTGTTTTGCTGTCTATTCTTTTATATTTTATTTTAAAAGAACCTATTCGAGGTCAAATTGATGGCCATGTTGATTACATAAAAGACGCTACTTTTAAAGAAGCTATACGAGCTTTATTCGCTAAAAAATCATTTTTATATTTATGTTTGGGTGCTGGGTTTACTACTTTTTCTTCTTACAGTCTCAATAATTTTTTACCATCATTCATTCAAAGAGCTCATGGAGTTGATTTGATTACAGTAAGTATAAATTTGGGTCTTTCAATAGGAATTGGTGGCTTGATTGGTGCTTTGATCGGAGGACGATTGGCTGATATAAAAGGAGCAAAAAACAAAAAGTGGTACCTTTATGTACCAATTCTTAGTTGTATTTTCTCTCTATTTCCTGCTATCATAATCTTATTTACAGGCAGCTCAAAAATAGCCTTAGCTGCTATTTTTCCCTACGCAATGTTCAATGCTGCTTTCACTGGGCCAGTATATGCAGTGGGTCAAACATTGGCTAATGTTAAAATGAGAGCATTTGCTACCGCGTTAATCCTTTTGTTTATGAATGGGATAGGATTAGCACTTGGACCATTGTCTGCTGGAATACTAAGTGATTTACTCGAGCCAACTTTAGGGAATTTTAGTTTGCGTTACGCATTGACCTTGAACTTAATTTCTCTATTCATAGCGATATTTTTTTATTGGAAATCTGCAAATAATTATGAAAAAGATTTAGAACAAGTAGACTAACGAGTTTTTCTCAAAGGCGCTACAAAAACCGAATCAATGGATTGGATTAAAAGACTTTCTAAGCAACGAAAACAGGACAACATTAGATTGATTCGTAAGGCAGTAGAAGACATGGTAAATAGCAGATTAAAAAGAGCGAATCGGGATAAAGAAATTAGTTTATGACGCAACGCTCAAACACATCAAAGTTAATTCTATTGATCGATTAGAAAGAGCTGTTCTTTTGGTGTTCTAAACCATTTATAAAAAAAGATAACCTCTTATCTATTGGACGAATTACAAATGAACTTTGGAGACAGAAGGATCATTTTTTTTTAAAACAAAAAAGAAAAAAAGGCAAAATATCTACAGTAATAATTTACTCATAACCTGTTACTTACCTCCAAACTTTTTGAAGAAAATTTATGAAGTTTTTACTCATAATGTTTTCAATATCCGATTCTGAATACCCTTTTTTAGCAAGCATCAATGGAACCTTTTGAAGGTCGGCAATTGTATCTAAATCTGCGGGTGCCTGTTCTTTTCCAAAAGCACCATCGAGATCGGTTCCAATACCAACATGAGAAGAATTCCCTGCCAATTGACAAATATGATCTATGTTATCAATCATTTGCTCTAATGTTACTCCCATATTTTCGGGGGTAGATTTCCCTCTTTCCCAATTTGGAACCATCATCCAGGCATCTAATGCAATTCCAATGACCGCATCTCTTTGGATCAATTCATTAATTTGTTCATCTGCATATTGACGGTTGTGATTCACAAATTTTCTACAATTATTGTGACTGGCCCAAACCGGTCCATTATAGAGCTTCATCGTTTCCCAAAAGCTAACGTCACAGAGGTGAGTTGCGTCGAGAATTAAATTCAATTCTTCTATTTTTTTAAGTAATGCTTTTCCCTTAACTCCAATTCCGCCAACAGAGTCGGTGCCATGGGCATAAGTCCCAGGCCCGTAGTGGGCTGGCCCTATAGCTCTTAATCCTTGTTCGTACGACTTTTCTAAATAGTCAATGTTTACAATAGAATCAGCACCTTCTAAACTAAGAATATATCCTATGGGTTTTTTTGAAACACGATCTTTTTCCCATAGTGCTAAATGGCGATTCAATTGCTCGGCATTTGTGATTTGAACCATTTCACCAAGATCTTCCATTGATTTGTACCAAGCCAATTGTCCTTGTGTTTGTGCCCATGCTTGTTGCGGTGAATTCCATCCGGGGAACGGACTGTCTTTTTTTACGTAACGAGCGATCTGGGTAGTTACACAAATTCCTATATTCCCTTTCCGCATTGCATCTAGAGAAACAGTGTTCTTCTCTCTGTCGGGCTTGTCGGTCATTCCTATTTCGCTTTTTCTGATGTCATCTACAGTCCAAGTTAGATCCCTATTCCATTCCATGGCATTCATTGCAAGATCAAGGTGCGCGTCGAGTATAAACATGTTTTCTATTAAATTTAGTTACTTTTTCTATTGATATTAACCCATGATTATTATCCTATTAAACAAAATTTTTTCAACACTAATTTAGTATGTGATCTCTTGCTGCGATGTTCCAGCGCCCGGTTATCGTTCCATCGACAACGGTTAATACCGAATCATATTTAAGAACTGTAGGACATATGTGGGTTGGGATTGCATAACAAATCGTTCCAATTGCGTATTCCTTTGATTCGACGCATTCGACTACTAAATGTTCTTCACTGTGACTTATGTGTTCGAGCTTTTCGAAATTCAAGATTTTTAATCTTGGAGGAGGCATTTCTGCTGCAACCGATTTATGCCCAAGATTCAAACAAATTAAATTATCCGAAGGCTTACTTACAATAGCACCAACTAAAACAGCTGCTGGCAGAAACTTTAAATCTTTGTACGTGTCTGCATATCCTTGGTCCCATAACAATGGCGTACCGGGGCAAACCTCGATATTATCTCTTTTTATGTGAATCGGAAAAGTTGGTGTACCACCAGCAACAATCGTTTTGATTTTGATTCCTAACTGCTCTATTCGACTTTTTAATGTTACAACCAAATCAAAGTCTTTATCACAAATTTGTTGACGTAAATTAAAGTCAGACTCATGAATATGGCCATCATAGACATGCAAACCTTGAGCTATAATAGCATCCAATAGCTCCATTTTTTTATAAAGCAAAACTGCTTCCTTATTGGGAGTTATTCCTGTTCTATTCATCCCATTGTTGATGTCTAACCACAACGAAACCGGCAGTTTTTTTTCTGAAGCAAGGGAGTTCATTTTTAATATTATTTCTTCGTTGTCTACAATTGTAGAGAAGGATGAATTTGGATATTGAACCATTAACTCAAAAAAGCGATGGATATTTATCCCTACGGGTTGCATCGCCAAAAGAATATCCGGCGCATCACATTTGGCTAATAATGTTGCCTCTGCTATTGTAGCGCATTTAAACTTGTTGATACCATGTTTTAGCTGCAGATTAATTATTTCTGCGATTTTATGGGTTTTAATATGCGGTCGCAATGAATCCGTTCCTCCAGCGATCTGGATCATCATTTTTATATTTGCTTCTATCCTATCCGGATAAACCACTAGAGCTGGAGAAATCACATCCTCAACCCTATTAATTTCATACCAATTGCTGCCTTTTACCATTTAATGTAATTCAAACATTGCTTCTACCTCCACAGGAATACCGTCTGGTAGAATCATCCCTACCGCACTTCTAACTCCTATTCCATATTCTTTTCCAAAGACATCAGCCATCAATTCACTAAAGCCGTTGACGACAAGTGGGTGTTGTGCGAAATCTGGAGTACAGTTAACCATCCCCAGAACCTTAACGACCCGTTTAATTTTATCGAGACTTCCAAAATGTGTTTGAATACTGGACAACATAGTTAAACCAACTTGCCTTGCAACTAGTTTACCTTCCTCGGTAGTTAAATTATCACCCAAGCGTCCGAGCATTAGTGTCCCGTCATTTTTCATAGGTCCTTGTCCTGATACATATAAAAACTTACCCACTACGAGTACAGGTCTATATACCCCAGCTGGTTTAGGCGCGGGGGGGAATGTTAGGTTTAATTTTTTTATTTGTTCAGAAGGTAAAATGCTCATTTTTTATCTTTTTTATATGAATATATTTAATATTAAAACACCGATTAATCCCATGATTCCAACTGTAGTTTCCATTACGGTCCAAGTAGAAAGAGTTTCTTTTACAGTAAGATTAAAGTACTCTTTAAACATCCAAAACCCTCCATCGTTTACATGCGACAACATCAGACTTCCAGAGCCTATGGCCAATACCATCAGTTCTGGAGAAACTCCAGTGTTCTGAATCAGTGGAAGTGCAATTCCTGCAGCAGTTAGGCCTGCAACGGTTGCCGAGCCAACACAAACCCGAATAACAGTTGCAATGAACCATGCCAAAATCAAGGGCGATACTGAGGAACCGTTTAATAGCGCTCCAATATAATCGCTAACACCACTGGCTACTAAAATTTGTTTTAAAGCCCCTGCACCGGCTATAATTAATAATATCATTGTTATACTGGAGACCGAACTTGAAACAGAGTTCATTAGTTCGGGCATTTTTTTTCCTCGTGAAATACCCAGTGCATAGATGGCTACAAGGACCGATATTAACATTGCTATTACGGGGTTTCCAATAAAGACAATGACCTCTTTAAGCAGAAATTCTCCAGGCACGAAAAGAGTAAATAGGGTAGAACACAAGATCAATATAATGGGTAATAATGTTGTAAATAGACTAATACCCATAGCAGGCATTTCTTCCTCTTTTAAAACAATTGGATTATAAAACTCCTTTAATGGTGTTGCTTTTATGTTTTTGATTGTCCTTGTAAATAAAGGACCAGCCACTATTATCGTTGGAATTGCAATTATAATTCCATACAATAAGGTTTTACCAATATCGGCATTGAACATACCTGCAATTGCAGTAGGGGCAGGATGCGGAGGTAAGAAACCATGGGTTACCGATAAAGAAGCAAGCATGGGCAAGCCAACATAAATTAAAGGCAGTCCTGTTGATGCCGCTATGGTAAATACTAAGGGAATTAGGATAACAAATCCAACAGAGTAAAACATGGGAATCCCTACAATGAATCCTGCAACAACAACTGCCCATTGAATGTATTTTATTCCAAAACTAGACACCAATTTAGAAGTAATTCTTTGCGCTGCGCCACTATCAGAAACGAGTTTTCCGAGCATTGCGCCTAGGCCTAAAATCATGACCAAAAATCCAAGGGTATTACCCATTCCAATTTGTATTGCTTCGACAATACGATCCAATTCCATTCCTTGAAATACGCCTACAAAAACACAAACGATGATGAAGGAAATAAAGGCATTGAGTTTAAACTTTGCTATCAAAACAAACAACAACAATATTCCAAGAATGACAATCAGTAAAGGCATAAAAATTTATTTACCACACAAGATACAAAACGGTTTTAAAAGCTTGTTTTCATTTTAAAAGAGGATAGCCCAATAGCGTATGCTTACAAATTTTCAATGGAGAACGGTATTCGAGATTATTTCCTTAAAGGAACTCTGCTAATATGAGGTCGACTTCGAATAGCTTTGAGTATATTGTTATATCTTGTCTTTAATTAATATACACTGATGAAAAAACTACTATTATTATTAGCATTGATACAGATCTCATGCGGTGGTGGAGCAGGAGAGGAAGAAACTGTAACCCCTACTCCAAATCAAAATTCAGGAACAATATATTTTGAAAATAACATTTGCAAATGTCCACAGGCAGAGGTTGGAGATCAAGATGAAATAGAAGGCAGTACGTATTTGGCGGTCAACAATTCAACGATAGCGGGTCAAATTGCAAACGGGAATGTAAACCTTTGTACAACACTGGTTACTAATATGTCAGGATCAGGGGCTTCCTTAACCAATTTTTTTAATAATAATTCATTCAATTCTGACATTAGTTTTTGGGATGTTTCTAATGTGACCGATATGGACGGTATTTTCTATCTCGCAAATTCATTCAATCAAAACATAAGCAACTGGGATGTTTCTAGCGTCTTAAATATGGGAAGTATGTTTAAAGGTGCTTCATCGTTTAACCAAGACATCTCAAATTGGGACACCTCTAGTGTGATAAAAATGCTTGGTTTTTTTGAGGGCGCCACAGCATTCAATCAGGACATAAGTAATTGGGATACCTCTAGTGTAACGAGTATGCAAGGGATGTTTAAGGATGCAGCATTATTCAATCAAAATTTGTCAACTTGGTGTGTCACTAATTTCGATTCAGAACCAGAGGACTTTGCACCCAATTCTGGACTGACAGATGCCAACAAACCGGTATGGGGCACTTGCCCTCCTAATTAATCAGACGTGAATCAATTCCCTTCAAATGAATATTCAAATCAACTAAATGGCAGTTAAAATAAAAGTGAATAGACCTGTAAAGCAGCTCAATCATTTTTTAGACGGACTGGTTATGATATTTAGTTTTTCGGCTTCAAAAACAAGAAGACAAACTGTCAAAGAAAAGCGAAGTAGAAGATAAAAAGACAAGCAGTTTTTTTAGACCGCTAATAATTGAACTTAAAAATTGATGAAAGGAGATAGTGTTTCTTTCATGGCAACATTGGTGTGTTCTACAGAATAAAGAATGTTGTTTTTATAATCCCGAACAATTATTTTGGTTATCCTAGTGCCAGTAGGATCGCTTTCTGCCCCGTTTGATCTGTAGTAATCTAGATATAAGTACTTAGGATTTTCAACTGTTTTTAGAAAGTTGTGGTCATAGGCGGCTTTCTTTTCGTCCACCTTAAAAGGATTTAAAATAACTAGCTGAGAACCCAAAAGTCGCTCTTGATATATTCGATACCACCCTTTAGTTGAAGCCCCCAAATTATTTATTGTTACCAATGCCAAATGTGAGTAATCCTTAAAATCGACTGTCTTTGGGGTTATAATTTTTGTCGATGATTTTAAAACGACAGTTTGTTTTTTAACAGCTGTTCTTTGGAGATTTTCTTCGATGACTTGAGACTGAATTTGGCCAAACGAAACCATTGGAACGAATATAAACAGTAGAATAAGAAGAAGCTTTTTCATAAAAACAGTTTTTATACAGGAGAACATATTTTGAATCAAAATCCTATGGACAGCTATAAATTGCGATAATCTTTCCATCACTTTTTTGCACCTCAACGATTTTATTATAATCGCGAAGCTTCATAAAGGCAAAACCTTCGGTGTCAAATAATAAGCTGTGGGAGAAGGTATAATTGTTATTGTATATAATAGAATCTCCAACAACAGGCTCGGCTGAAGCCCCAGAATGATACGCGATATTATAATAATCAGCATTACTTAAAGAGCATAAATACCCTTCATTAGCAATTTCTATGCTATTGGAAACGGTTGTGGTTTTGTAATTATTACCGATATATAAAGGCCACGGGCAACCACTTAAAGAAGCTACGCCTGCTGCATAAGGACAGCTATCAAAAGGGTCTAAAATCCCATCATTATCAGTATCTGGGATACAGGTTGGACAACTTGCATCAGCCACATCTCCGATTACATCATCTAAATCATCTAGAGCTGCTGCTGCATAATACCAGGTAAAAGAATCAGATTCGTTCACAGCTAAATCATTCATTCTAACATACATGCTGTAAGACCCGTCTATTGTGTTTGAAATTAAAGCAGTATCAGGATCTAAGTTTTCTGAGGGGTTAAAGTTAAAGTCAAAACCAGCATGCGAATTATTTGCATTACTCGCCAAAGTAAAAAATAAAATACCTTCGTCTGGAGTTGTAATACGAAGTGCTGAAGATACTTCAGTCATTAAAGTTAATGGTTGAAAAGCACCACTGACTAGATTTCCGCGAACTATGGTAGGTGAGTCGGTACCACCAACATAATCATCTCGAGTTCCAATCCAATACCGTAAATTTGTAATCGCAGCTGCCCCAATATTTTTGGCAGTAGTTGTTACTTCTATAAAATTATCTCCCGCATCAATATTAAAGGAATTTATAAGCTCGAGTTGAGCAGTACCCACAGTAATATTCCCTTTAACTTTAATAACACCCGATCCACCACTGAAACCACTTGAATCAAAAACCTGACCAGCCATAATTGGATTTGGTTGCAAATCGCCTGTCGTATTCCATGTATTTGTCCCATCTCCTCCAACGCCAAATTTAGAGTCTAAAGGATAAGGATTTGGTGCTATTGGAACAGCTTGAAGTCCGTCCGTATACGTTAATTGACTCCAGGTACTTCCAATATTTAAGTAAAACGGTTGTTTGAAGTTTCCGGATGTATTTATTGATAATTCAACCCCATCACCAAAGCGCATATTACCGTTATTAATTACCTGATTTGCACCTGTGTATTGGCAGAAAGAGTACAGACTATTTAAAAATAACCCCAAGAAAAAGATATTTTTTGTCATAAACATAGTAACACAACTCAAACAGAATTTTAGTTACAGATCATTGATCTGGATTCTTGCTTTGTTCAAATATAAGTTATAAAAACTTCACGAACTTTAATTTCAGCCCTTTATGATAAAACTACAAAACGTTTGCTTTTTGAGAAAGCCCAATTACTGTCCCTAAAAATTATCCTTTTCAAACGCTTTAAGGCTCCAGACCATCTCAGGATTTTCAATCAAATCAGGGTCAATTCCAACGGCCTTTGCATGAATGTCTTCATCAACACCATCAAATCGTACAACCCAATGATCTATCTTGTTGATTTTAGAAATGCCTTCGATTAGCTCCGCATCAATGTTGTGTTCTTTTTTTAAATAGTGTGAAAAGAAATAACAGCTTTTCCAACTCTGCTCTTTTTTTGGTTTGAAATTTAAAAGAAATCCGTCGATTAATTCCTGTCGTGTCATTCGTGTAAAGTATAAATTAGTGTTCCATACAAAGAACGGAAAAGCTTTTGGAAAACACCGAATAAATAGTATTTGTAATTAAGTTGAAATGAGCTAGGTAATATTCCCTACCTTTGTAGGGTAAATATGGTGCCAAACCACTTTACATTATTGAGGAGCAGAACTTTTTCCGGAGGTCTGCTCTTTTTTTTTGGAGACAGCGTTTAGCCTAACATTAAAATATTCTACTTAATTACAACTGCCTTTTACCCATTGAGCTGAAGCATAATGACCCTGGCTTGCTGCTTTTCGCCAATCTTCACAGGCTCCTTCAAAGTCCTCTATATTTTCTTTGGCAATTCCCCTTTCGCTATACTCATGGGTATTCGTAGAGTCGAACATTATTGACTTTGTATAGTTTATAATAGCCCTTTTGTAGTCCTCTAATTTATTTTTTGTAATACCTCTTTTAATTTAAGTTTAGTATTTGCTCGGCTAATATAAACCCCAGTGTTTTTTGGATCCAGTTCTAGAGCTAATGAAAGATCGGCTATAGTTCCCACAGAAGCAAAGCTTCATTTTCAATAATACTATTCCCAATGATTTTTGATTTTGATTGGTCGAGCATCGCTTTTGCAACTCTTTCGCCCCGTATGGCTTGGATTTTTTTGGGCATTAAAAAGGAAAATAGGGGCATTATAATTTGAGCCAATCGCTCGCCAGGTCTAAATTCATTTCTTTTTCCAAGTAAAAGCGAAGGTCTGAATATGGATGCGGCGGTTAATTTTAGGTTCAATACAGCGTCGTCAATTTCACCTTTTAAGGCCATGTAGAAATTTGAACTCGAACTGTTTGCTCCAGCTGTAGAAATAAATAAAAAATGGTTGACCTCTTTTTTTTTGCATCCCAAAGCAATGTTATGACTTATGTCATAGTCTATTTTGCGGTATGCTTTTTTGTCTCCTCTTACATGAGCTTGAGTAGTGCCAATACAAGAAAAAACCACATTGCTATCTCCTATACTTCCTTCAATTGCTTGAGGATTTGAAAAATCAATTTGAAAAACCTCCATTTTTTCGTGTTGCTTCTCGAGAGGCTTCCGTGTTATAACATTGACTTTTGTAAAGGTGTCATCTGCCAAAATAAGGTCTAATAAAAAACCTCCAATCAGCCCAGTTCCCCCAAAAAGAGTTGCTTGTTTTTTGTCCATCATTTTTGTGTAATGTTGCGCTACAGTTTTTTATTATTAAAAAAGAACAGGCAGTATAGGGCTATTTTTTCTTTTTTCTGTTCGCAATCTTGTCGCCTTTTCTCTGTGGCTTGCTATACTTCTTGGCAATCTTAAATTTATAAGATCCACCTAAATTAACCTTTCGGTTTTTGGGCTTTTTTTCTTCCATTACTTCAAAGGTAATAAAACATATACGGGTCTATCTAAACGAGTTGATTAATACAACATATTCCTTCTGAAGACTCTCTGTTATCAATGATTTGAAGTCTCATACTTTCTTGTTGTCTAGTCTGTTTTATAAATTAATCTTTCAAATAAGCAGAAAGCAATTCTTTTGGGGATGTTCTTTTGTAAATTTGCACTTCAGAACACCCTTTGAAAATGAAACAAGAAGACAAAAACAAAATTAAAGAGTACAGCAAACAAACTCCATTGTACTTAAGCAGACGTAAATTTGATGCTAGTGGAGCACTTACCGAAGTGCTATGTAGTAGCTGTAAAGAATTTAAAATTCTTGATCAATACGCAAAGAATAGAACTCAGATCGACGGATTGGAGCATAAGTGCAACGTTTGCAAAAATTCAAAGTAGTTACGTCATTCTTTTAACTAAGTACACATTTTATTTCTTGTGTAGCCAAAGTGTGCAATTTTCCATTCTTTGTTTTCTTTCACTAAGTAGAATAAATCTACTCCACAGTGAGAAAATTTTCCATTGCTAAAAAAATCATAGGGGGCCCATACCGACGCAATATTTCCGTCTGTAAGCACAACAGCATCCCAATAGCGTTCACGAAAGCTGTCCTCTATGTCTTTTAGTCCAGCTAACAAGGTGTCGTTATCGTAAACGGTAGTTTTTACTTCGCCTTGATCAACAAGCGTGACAATGCGCTGAATCCCTTTGTATGATATGGAATCAAAAATACGTTTGTCTTTTGAATTAACAGCCGTCATAAAAACATCAATCACCTTTAAAATATCTTTTTTATCTCCTTTTTCAGCTTCAGATCCAAAGGGTTTGGTCGCATATTGCAATGGAGGATTTTTTGAGATGGATTCTTGTGCATACCCAACAATATGGGGTAGTAGCACTAAAATAAAAAGTATCTTTTTCAAACGAATTTATTTATGATTTCTAATACCTAAAGATAATAAAACCTCAGACTAACATCAGAAAAATCAATTTTTAGTTTTATTTTGCAAATAATAATAAATTTAAAAAATGAAGCTTTTCTTAAATTCAATTTTATTCAGTCTTGTTTTTTGTGCCTGTACAACAAGCACACAATCTTATGAGTCAGTTGAGAAAAATCAAGATTTTAGAGATGCAGTATTGAAAGAAAATAATGGAGACTATGTGCTTTTAGGCAACGGATACACCTATTATGAAGAAGCAAATAGCGAATCGAAGGAAGGAAATATAATCTTAGTTCACGGATTTTCTGTTCCGTCTTATATTTGGGAAGTAACGTTCAACACCCTCAAAGAAAAAGGGTATCGCGTTGTGATGATGGACTTATTTGGGCGCGGGAATTCGGATAATCCCGACCTGCCGCAGACCGATGAATTGCGAGCACAACAAGTTCTCGACTTAATGGATGCACTTGGTATTGAAAAAGCAGTTTTAGCGGGTTTGTCAAATGGAGGGCGGATTATTTCAAAAATGGCAGTATTGGATGCTTCAAAAATTGAAGCCTTATTTTATGTTTCTTCCTCTGGCTTTGTAGACTACGAATCACAAATGGATACGACTGTTTCACCAGAAGAAATAACGTCTTTTATCGAGACATATCCTACCCGATCTGCTGGTCAACTTGAAGATTTTTATGCTCCAGAGCAGTTTCCAGAATGGCCACAGAAATATGAGAAACTACTTTCCCATAAAGGCTTTGCAAAAGCTTTGCTTTCGACTCAAAAAAACCTGACAACCATGGATGAGATTCACCAAACTATCGACTCTTTGGAGCTTCCTGTTTATGCGTTTTGGGGTGTTCACGATAAAGTAGTAGTCTATACCGATTTCGATAAAAAGCTAAACAAACTGCTGCCTAATATGAAAGAATATTTTATTGAAGAAGCCGGGCATTTGCCTCATATGGAAAATAAAAAAGTTTTTGAAGACTACTTTCTGCCTTCTTTACAAGAAGTGATATCTGAATAAGATTCTGGGTTCTAGATGGCTCAAAAACCGTCAAAAACAGATGATTTTAAGGAACGTAAAGTAAAAATAATGGACAAAATTAAATACGAAAAAGAAGAATCAGTTTGTGCATGTGCAGTATCCCTTAATTTTTTGGGTGATAAATGGTCTTTGATTATTATTCGGGATTTATTTAGAAACAGAAATACGTTTTCTCAGTTTTTAAAAGAGTCTGCAGAAGGTATTGCGACAAATATTCTCGTCGATCGATTGAAAAAACTAACCTCAAATGATATTATTGGCTATAGAAGAAATTCTAATGACAAAAAAATCAAAGAATATTATTTGACTGACCGAGGTATAGAATTATACCCAATACTGTATGAACTTCAACTTTGGACTATAAGAAATGTAGATTTTAACCCTTCTGAAAATACTACTAAATGGAAAAAATTTGCGGAAACAAACACTGAACAAGAGGTCGTGAAATATTATACGGATGAATATAAAAAAACACGTTTAGAACAGTTTGGATTCTAAACAGTTGAAAAATAATGTTTTTTAGTTGTTAATTGCAATTAACAATTAGTTTTGTATATTTGATTATATCAATAAATAAAATTCAAATGAAAAAACTATTATTATTTACACTGTTATCTGCTTTCGCGTTTACCGCTTTTGCACAACGTAACGCAAAAGTTGAATATTGGAATACCTTCCATTACAAAGCAAAAGACGGAATGGAACAAAAGTTTTTGAAAGCTGCAGCAATCAAAACTAAAAAGTTCAATTCAGACCCAACCAACCTTATAGTAACGTACAGAATTACTACGGGTGATAAGACTGGCGTATACGAAAGAATTATGCCGTTTCAGACATCAAAAAGTTATGACCGAGACGCTTCAAAAGAAGGGAAATATTGGAATGACAACGTAAGTCCTTATGCAAATCCAGACGGAGGAAAACAAGTTTGGGAACGTCTCAAATGGGCGGATGTTAATGTAAAACCTAACGACCCTCCATACAAGCACCTTTCAAAAACCACTTTTATTATAAAACCAACGCATCGAAATCATTTTGGAAGATGGGTAGAACGTATTGGAAAAGTTTTTGCAAAGAGAATGCCTGATGCTTCAAGAATTGTCATGAGACTTCAGTCAGGTGGGCAACGTAATATGTATGTTTCTTATATTGGATATAATACGTTTGAAAACAATAATCCAGATTTAGAAACAACTTGGGAAGAGGATTATAACAAAATGTTTGGTTGGGATACTTGGGCAACCGACCTAAAGCTTTACAATGAATCTAAAGAAATGATTTTTGGCGAACAACGTGTAAGCCTAGAATTAGTTGAAGAGTTACTACCAACTAACTAGTCAAAAGTATTTGAATAAAAAAACCCTCCATATGGAGGGTTTTTTTATTCAATAGGTTTTTAAATACCGCCCTAGAATTTCCAACATCTCAGGAAAATTTGCTCTACCAAAACCTAAGCGGATATACTTTCCATCGTGGTTAAACATTTCAGACGGAACGGTCATTATACCTGTTTTTTCAACCATCTGATTACTGAACTCTAAGGATGAGGTTTTGATGTCTAAGGGAACAAATGAGGTAGAACCTGCCTTAGGTGGAGTAAAAGAGGATAGGATTGGGTTTTCAGTAACAAAGGCATCGAAAAGCGCAATGTTCCTTTTTATCTTTTCAAGATTAGGGAGTAGAAACGCATCCAAATGATTCAATGCAATGATCGATAGAATTTCACTTGGAGCACTATTACAAATACTGAGGTAATCTTTATAAGCAACTACTTTTTTAAGGAATTCAGCATCTTGAGCCACCAACCAACCTGTCCGCAAACCTGCCAGTCCAAATGTTTTTGAGGTACCCCATAGGCTGATCCCCTTTTCGTAAACATCCGCAATAGGCGGCAGTTCTGATGCGCTACCAGCAATAAGTTTGTGATACATTTCATCTGAAAAAACATAGATGTTGTGCTTTCTGGCAATGCGAACAACTTCATCCAACTGCTCACGTGTTAGATAACCACCAGTCGGATTGTGAGGAAAATTTAGGATTATTAATTTTGTATTTTTCTGAATCAGTTTTTCTAAGTCAGTTGTATCAAATTCCCATACTTCTGAACTGGGCTTCCAAAACGAGAGTTCACAACCAATGGCATTCACAACCTCAGATAATGACTGATAACAGGGTGAAACGGTAACTACATGATCAGTTGGATTGAGCAACACATTCATGCTAATGAAATTCAATTCACCAGGGGTTGCAACAACAATATTTTCTATAGATTTTATTTTGTAATACTGCAAAATTGCCTCCCGTAACAGAGGATCTCCCTCGCTTTCAGTATAGCCAAAGGCCATTCCTTCCCATAATTCCAATTCGGTTTTAGTCGCTTGTGCTAAGACATATTTCAATTCATAACCATCACAATCGGAACTGGAGAGCAAGTATTTTGCTGTGAATTCGTGTTTTGCAAAATAGCGCTCTAGCTTAAATTCATTTATTTTCATGGGTCTTAGGTAGCAAAAAAATTATAAATATGTTTTGGGTAATAAGATACAATATCTCAACTTATTTTTTGTGAATTATGGCAGCCCGCATAAAAAACCCCTCTCGTTAGAGAAGGGTTTGTTCAAATTTAGTAAGCTCTTTATGAAGAAATTAATTTCAAAAAGATAATCACAAAAAAAATATTTTTTATTCCTCAGTAGTAACAGGCTCTTGTATGCTTGTAGCATTCATCATTCCTGTTGCATCAAAAAAGTCTCCCTGTTGTTGAATTAAACCTTCTGCATTGAAATTGAAAAAATGATAACTCTTAAGATTCAAACGTATTCCGGTGCTAGCACTCACACCAGTCCAAGTTCCGTAAGTTCTTACACTTCCATCTAAATTCCCTTGTTCATCTGTTCCCGGTAGCCAAACGTTTGCTTCGAAATTGATCTCATCAAAAGCCATATGATAGCCTTTTAGTAGATCGCCAAAAGCTTCTTTATTTAGTGTTTTAGAACCGTAAGCAGCAGGTTCCATAGTCATATCTTCGCTCAACAAAGCAAGTTGAGCTTCTAAATTTTCTTCTCCATGGAGAGTAAAAATTTTTTGAGCCGTAGCAAGATTTTTTTCATAATTGGGATTGGTTGGTCCAGTACATGAAATGAAAGGAAGTACCAATAAGGCCAGTAGTATTTTTTTCATAATAAATATATTTAGTTGTTAATTGAAAGTAATATACGATTTATTGATTAGTCAATAGTTTTTAGTGAAATCTATTTTCTTTTAAGCCCATATATAGAACAGAAGCAAAAGAACTACTATTAGAATGATTGTTCTTTTTAATAAATGTACTCGCTTATTTCAATTCCTTTTTCAAGAGTCAAAAAATAAGTAAAGCGCCTACAAATCGATTGCAGGCGTTCTATTTTTGGTAAAACGAATAATCTAATCAAGATTTAGCTTAACGTACGGATAAAACTTTTCTCAAAATGTGAGATTTTTTCAGGGTTCGTATAGCATCAATTGATTTCCAAAATTTCGTATCTGCCTCATTCATCGCTATCGAACCGTTCCGAGATTCATAAATGGGTTGGAGAGAAGAATAGAAATCGGCTGTAATGTAGTTTATGGGTTTTTCCGATCCAAAATGATTCAATACTTTGTGAAGTGCCCATCCGTTTCTTATTTTCTGATCTTTGAACATCGGTAAGAACGTTTCTATTTCCATTTTCTCATAGGCAGCAGTCTGATATGGGTCTACTTCCATATAGTTTATCACAGCATAGTTAGAAGGACCATTTTCTTCTTGAGTTCCATAAGAACCTTTAATGGAAGTAGTGACCCCGTATGATCTGATATAGTGACTCATAGCCTTCTCTAAACCTGCTTCCCAATCTTCTTTACTCACACCCTCTAGCTTTTCAATTGGTGTATTTTTTCCGATGGTTTCAAAATCTTTAACCAGCGAAACGTAAATGTAAGTCGTAGTCATTGCATTGACTTCTGGGTTTATTATTTCCCACATATCCCATCCAAGGATGTCCCCATTGGCGATTCGTTGTTTGTGAAATTTTGTGAAATACGTTTTTTCAAGCTCAATATGTTTTGCAACATCAGTATTGTTTATTTCACCATACCACATTTCTAAAATGGTTTCATCGTTTTGAGCCTCAGCATTTATAAAACTTAATGACAGTACTAGTAATCCTAATAATTTTTTCATAATTATAATAGTTGTTTATTGCAAGTTAAATAAATATTTTTAGAAAAGGAAAATTGATTTTTTCGATTTAAAACAATTCATTAGCCTTCTTGAGTTTATAGCCGAAAGTTTCATTAGGGAAGTAATACTATACACAGTATATTTAATTGTATCTTAGAAGAGAATTATTCAACAAAAAAGGCGCAGAAGAGTGCGCAGCTTACAATTAAGTAATGAATCTAACCTTAAAAAAACTCATTAACAGAAGTTTAGTGTATATCCCTTTTGCATTGTGCATTGCACTTTTTATGTTTAGTGACACGTTACGAACGTTCACCATTTGGAACGGAGGAATTCAATTGCTTCTTTTCGTCTTGGTTGTTTGCATCCCAGCATACAGAACCAAACGCATGTCTTATGTAGACATTGGATGGCCTTGGGGATTGGTTTGCATTGGCCTGCTTGTGTTATTTTTAGGAGAAGGTTATTGGCTTCGAACCTGGCTTGTTGGAGGTATGTATTTGTTTTCTGGATTGCGAATGGGAGCTGGAGCCTTGGTTCTATGGAAAAAAGGACATTTAGACACGGAGCTTTCACGCTACCAATTTCAGCGTAAACGTTGGGAAAAACAGGGGTATACAAACGAAGACCTTTCCCTGCAATTCGAAATTATGATTCAGTGTTTTGCTAACATTACTTTTTTGGCGCTCCCAGCCATGCTTCAAGCATACAATCCAAATGAATTGATCTCTCCCCTAGAAATTATAGGTTATGTACTCTGGTTTGTATTTCTTGCTTTGGAACATATTGCTGATTTACAAAAACAAAAATTCTTGAAACAATGTTATTTAGAAGGCAAGAAAAGGCAAGTCTGTAACGTTGGTCTATGGAAGTACACCCGCCATCCAAATTATTTTGCTGAGTGGATGGTATGGAACGCCCTTATAATAATATCCCTCCCATCTTTGAACACATATTTCACAAACGAAGGTACCCTCATTGGTTTGGGTGTTTTGGCATCGCTGCTCTATGTTTCTCGAATTATGTACACTACTTTGGTTTATTATACCGGTGCAGTCCCTTCCGAATATTACTCTGTCCAGAAACGCCCAGATTATAAAAAACACCAACAAACCACCAATATGTTTTTCCCAGGAAAACCTAAAGAAGAACAAAGCATTTAAAAATCATATATGAATCCAACTAAAGAATTTGACATTATTGTCTGGGGAGCTTCTGGCTTTACCGGAAGACTTGTAGCAGCATATCTGTTTAAACAATACGGCGTCCAAGGCGACCTTAAATGGGCTATGGCGGGTCGAAATCAAGAAAAACTAGCCGCAGTTCGAGCGGAGGTTGCCGATAGTTCGGTACCAATAGTTGTTGCAGATAGCAATGACGAAGCAAGCTTGAAAGCCATGATTTTGCGCACTAAAGTAGTTTGTACCACCGTAGGACCTTACGTTACGTATGGATCCAAGTTGGTGGCAGCTTGTGTTACGCATGGTGCACATTATTGTGACCTAGCAGGAGAAGTTCAGTGGATGCGACAAATGATCGATAAACATCATGAAGAAGCTCTAGCCAATGGAGTAAAAATTGTTCATACCTGTGGCTTTGACTCCATCCCATCCGATATGGGTGTTTATTTCACTCAAAAAGAAGCTTTAGCTCAAAAAGGACAACGTGCAAAGCGTATTCGCATGCGAGTAGCTGGAATGCGCGGCGGACTAAGTGGTGGTACATACGCAAGTTTGAGTAAGGTTTTGGAAGAGGCTATGCAGGACAAAGAAATTTATAAGGTTTTGGTAAATCCCTACGGCTTAAACCCAAAAGACAAACAAGAAGGCGGAGACCATCCGGATTTACAAAAAGTAATTTTCGATCCTACTTCTAAAAGCTGGATTGGGCCGTTCATTATGGCGGGAATCAATACCAAGGTGGTACGACGTTCCAATGCTTTGAGTGGATATGCCTATGGAAACGATTTTCGATATGACGAAGCAACAATGAGTGGGAAAGGGTTTAAGGGAAGATTGAAAGGTAATATGTCGGCACTTCCTTTAATACTGATGACTGCAAAACCGGGATCAATTTTAAAACGTATTGCTAATAGAATGTTCCCTAAGCCGGGAGAAGGTCCGACTAAAGATCAAAGAGAAAATGGATTCTACAGCCTCCGATTCTATGCAACCCTAGAAGATGGGACTACGGCACTAGGAAAAGTAACGGGCGATAAAGATCCAGGTTATGGCTCAACTTCCAAGATGTTGGGCGAAGCTGCAGTCTGCTTGGCTAAAGATTCCTTACCCGAAATTAGTGGCGTTTTAACCCCATCGACTGCAATGGGCGACGCTCTTTTAGACCGCTTAGAAAAACATGCGGGATTAACGTTTAGCTTTAAATAGTAAAACGAAACCTTACTTTGTTCCTTGAACGGAACCCATTATTATATCAAGAAAAAGAAGTTTGTGAAAGCGGGGCAGTTGTGCTCCGCTTTTTGTTGTTATCCATTGTTCCCAACTAGCAGAAATGCCTTGAACAGGAATGATTTGTACCCACATTTGAAAGGAAGTTGGGAACCCTTGCTCATCTAAATGCCATAAATAAGAATCTCCAGGGGTAGTGCCCCCAGAAGTATAGGTAATTAAAAGCGCATCAGAGCCATCTTCTTGTTTCACCAAGCGTCGCTCCACACCAACATCAAAAACTTTATAGGGTGCAACGAGCCAAAAAGAATCGTTATTGAAATAGGCTAATGCTTTATTGATTAATTGCTCTTTTTCCTCTCCAGAATAAGGTTGCCCTCCAACCGATACAGCTGAGTTGCTCTTGCTTTTAAGATCCAATTGAACTGCGATATCATCCCATTGAACACTGCAACGGTTTTGATTTTTAGACCATTGGTAGTGATGCTTATCTCTAAAAGTCCAAGCGAGAGAGTTGGTTTCTTTATAGGCTTCATAGTTCAAGGCATCCAACATTTTGTTGGCTAATTTATCGGCAGCTATACCTTGTTTTCCCGTTGGGAGCTCTTCATTGTAAGTGAAGTAAAAAGCACTACAGAACAGAATAAGGAGGCTAACAAGTGTAAGCATTGCAAACACTACAATTTTGAATATCTTTTTCAACAATAAAATTTTTGTCAAAGATAAATGTATCTCCTAAACCGACAGGTTTCTGGGTATTTAATTTCAAGTAGAGTCAAAAAATGAAGTAGAATAGACTTCTTTATCATCGTTTTGTTTTTAGATTAGTTATACTTTTAAAAAAAACATCGATATGAAAAATGCTTCTGTAGTTTCTTTTTTCTTGCTTTTAGGCTTAATCTATTTTAGTTTTTATAGTCTTATGCCCCAGACGATATCGTCACTAACTGCTCCAGAAGTAGAATTCTCTACCGAAAGAGCACTCATTCCCCTCAAAGAAATCTCTAAAGCTCCACACTATGTAGGAACTGCAGAAAACAAACGCGTACGTGAGTTTTTAATCCAATCCTTAAAAGATCTTGGCCTTTCCCCGGAAACACAACAAGGATATATTTTGAACGAAAGACGCGGGCGCATGAATCAACCTGTAAACATTATCGCTAAAATTAAAGGTTCAGAAGCAGGGAAAGCCCTTCTTATTTTTTCACATTACGATAGTGCGCTAACCCCTTCTTTTGGAACTAGCGATGCAGGAAGCGGAGTGGTCGCTATCCTAGAATCTCTCAGGGCATACAAAGCCAGTGGAAAACAGCCCAAGAACGACATCATTATTTTATTTACCGATGCGGAAGAAGTTGGACTCGTTGGAGCCAAACTATTTATACGTTCGCATCCATGGGCAAAGAATATTGGTTTGGCACTCAATTTTGAAGCCCGTGGAAGTGGTGGTCCTAGTTCCATGATTGTCGAAACCAATCAGGGAAATAAAAACCTAATCAAAGGGTTTATAGAAGCCAATCCCGAATTTCCAGTTGCCAGTTCACTTTTATATAGCGTTTATAAAATGTTACCCAACGATACCGACTCTACCATTTTGAGGGAAGAAGGCGATATCGATGGTTTGTTCTTTGCTTTTATTGACGATCATTTTGACTATCATACGGCAGGAGATAATTTTGAACGAATGGATCGTAACTCACTAGAGCATCAAGGAAGTTATTTAATGCCTTTGCTGCATTATTTTGCAGATGCAGATTTAGAGCAAGTCAAAAGCGATGAAGACTATGTATACACGAATTTTCCAATACTGAAAATGATAGCCTATCCTTTTAATTGGGTGATGCCTTCTGTTTTTGGAGCGGTTCTGTTGTTTGGGGGCTTACTTTTTTTTGGATTTAGAACGAAAAAATTAAAACCGATTTATATTGTGAAAGGTTCGATTCCGTTTTTATTTGCTGTTGCGGGAGCTCTTTTTATTGGTTTTTATGGATGGTCAACACTACTTAAAATATACCCACACTACCAAGAAATCCTTCATGGATTTACATACAATGGACATACCTATATTGCATTCTTCGTTTCTTTATCACTCGGAATAACGTGGTATATGTATAGTAAATTTCAAAAAGAAATAACCACAGCAAACCTTTTTGTTACTCCACTTTTGGTCTGGTTGCTGATCAATATTCTCCTTGCGATTTACCTGAAGGGAGCTGCTTATTTCATCCTTCCTTTTTACTGCGCCTTAATTTCATTTGCGTTGCTCCTAAAGCAAAAAGAAGTAAATCCTTTGATTCACTTGGTTTTGGCCACCCCAGCAGTAGTTCTATTCAGTCCATTAATCCAAACCTTCCCGGTTGGTTTGGGTCTAAAGACGATTGTAATCAGCACTGTTTTTACAGTCTTACTTTTTGGATTGTTACTTTCTTTTTTGAGTGGTTATACCTACAAAAAACGCTTAGCTCAAAGCTTTGTTTTGCTTGCTCTTATCTTTTTTGTTCAAGCACATAGTACAAGTGATTTCAACGAAGACCGGAAAAAGCCCAATAGTCTTATGTATTTCCAAGACCTAGATGCTCAGCAGGCGTACTGGTTAACCTATGACACTGAATTAGACGATTGGACGCGATCGTATCTTGGAACGGAACCCAAGACAGCAGCTTCTGTTGTAACATCTGCAGCAAAAAGTAAATACAATTCAGGATACACTTTTGCAGCGGAAGCGCCTGCGAAAGTAATACCACACTATCAACCAACGCTACTTCAAGATACGCTTGTAGGAGACCATCGGACTGTCACGTTTAAATTAATTCCTCAGAAAAAATCAAATGTTCTGCGACTATATGTAGACCAAGAAATGACCTTTACTTCTCTAGCATTTAATGGAGTTGCGGTTAAAAATAAGTTGTCTTATACCGAATCCAATACTAGACTTCTTACGTTCTATGTGTATGGAATGGATGCACTTGAAGTTTCGTACACCATTTCAAAAGAACGAACCCCTTCGTTTACATTATTAGAATATTCTTTTGATCTTATGGACAATCCTTGGGTTGAAATGAAGGCACGAACCCCCAGCATGATGCCCAAGCCTTTTGTGTTTAATGATGCCCTAGTGATAAAACAAAAAATCACTCCGCATCGGAATGCATTGGAGTGATTTTAATAAAAATGGTATTGTTTTTACAAGCTAGTGCTTACCATTTACCTAGCATAACACGCGTAGAAGATCGGATTAATTTTACCTCTCCTGTATTTTCCCAGTATTCTTTCCAAGCTGCCATTGCAGCCTTGTTGTTTTCTCTGTAGCTTCCTGAGCTCATTGCAGTTTTGAAATCATCAACTCCAACAAGGATGTAATGGGTTTCTCCATCTGGGCTTCTTCCTAAACCAACGCGTCCAAGCGTAACTCTTCTGTCACTAGGACTGTATTTGCTGTGATACTTTTTAAAGGCTTTAGCAAATTTCGTTTGATCTTCAATTCTCATCGAATAAAGGTTCTGAATGGGATGAGATCCCGGTTTTCCGTATGATATCACACTTTTTCCAGCTGCTGAAGAATAATCGTTTGTGTATCGATTCATTTTAGTAAGAAACAACTGCCATTTTGCACCTGAATCTAGAGCATATTGTGCTCCAATTGCATCAATAGTACCAGTAAAAATGAGCGAATGAGAAAAGTTCATTCCATTATCACTGAAGTGATTTTCGAATAAAAAAACAGATACGCCTGCTGCTTTATTCCCTTCAACTCCAAAATAATCTCCAACAAGTTTTCCAACAATCTCTACGTCTTCAGGAGCAACTGTAAAATTGTAAGCTGTCCAATGGTATTCTTGGGCAGAAAGAAATGTTGTGCATAATGTAAATACACCTAATAATAAATTTTTCATAATAATATAGTTTTAAATCTTTTCGAAGTTACAGATATAAAACAATGATTGCAAATAGCAACCTAAATAAATAAAGTAGTCTGCCAGAAAATGTAGCCGTTTAAAACCATGTAAAAAAGAGAAGGAAACGATTGAATCCAGTTGTCTTTTATTTTTAAACGAACAATGAAGCCGAGAAGCATTAAAATGCTTAATCCCAGAGAACTAATAGACCAAATCAATCCACTTTGACTTGCACACAAAAGGCCAATGGCGCCAACGATTTGAAAAAACCCAGTTGTTGTTCTGAAACGAGCCAGTTGATACCGCTGAAATTCTAAAACCATTTTATTACTAAAAAAACAGCTGAATCCAAAGCCAAGGAAAGAGAGCCCAGAAAAATAAGATAACCAGTAAATTTGAGACATTTACAGGAGGTTCATTTGACCAGCAACAAGAAATAGGGAAAGACACAGTAGACTAAAAGCCGGAAGGTATTTTTGCATCGGATTGCGTACACTAAAGTGCGCGTAAAGGGCGCAAAGCATTAAAAATGCAATCACCCCAGCAGGAACTAAAATGAGAGCAGGATACCAAATACCTGCAACCAAAAGTGTTGCCATTGCTATTTTTGCAGCTCCGACCACACTACGAAGCAAATCGGGTAAGCCAAAATGATTGAATTCTATTACAATATTATCAAATCGAAAGACCCAAACAATTAATATAGATGCAGCAATTACGATTTGAGAAAGGGTGGTTATTAATTCCATTTTTTATTTAAATATAGTAAATATCTTTAGGTAAAGCACAATTAACTGTTTTTAAGAACACCTAATCTAGAAAATCGAATTGATGCAATTAATCCGAGAGCAGAAAATAGCGCTAACATCATAAAAACCTGTTGATGTCCAACAATTCCGGGGGAATTATCTAATAAGTACCCCATGATTGGTCCCACAAAAATATCTGGAGTATACCCCACAACAGATATTAATCCGACCGCCGTTCCGGTTATTGCGAGGGGAATTTTACCTTCTTGTAAAACAGCAAAATATAATGTTCGAATGGCATAGGTTCCTGTTGCGGTAATGATTAAGGATAAGAAAAACAATAAGTTCAATCCCGACTGAACCAGTCCAGTTGCAAAAATAAGTGCCCCACTCAACATCACAGCAAACCCAAAAATAATCCATAAAGATCCTCGAGACTTGTCAGCCAATAAACCAATGGCTACGCAAACAATCGGTCGGATATACAGTTGGAACGTTCCAACCTGTGCAGCTTTTACTTCATCAAAGAGCATGATTTCTGAGGCGTATAAAGAAAAAATATCGGTCAGTTTATAACCCACATAGGCAGATAATACAATCAACATCAACCACCATACAGAAGGAATTTTGAATACCTTTTTAATGTTTTTTAAAGAAGAATCAGATGTATTTATTGGTGCGTCTGCTTTTTCAGAATTATCCATAAAGAGGAAGACGAGCCCTCCTACAATAAAGGCAAGCCCAGATGCGAATAGAATGACATAACGAAAGGCATCTTGACGTTCCACAAGCATAGCAGTAGCGATATTACTTGGCAGGATTACGGAAAAAATGTAAACGCCAATTGCGCCAATGGTAGCGGCAACAAACCCTCGACCGCCTTCTAAAAACCCAAAAGCACTTCCTTGTTTTGTTGTTCCTCCCCAAACGCGTGTAGCCTTGATCATAGCCCCCCAAAACAGAAAAATTGTAGTAAAGCCCCAATAGCCATAGATTAATTGTAATGTGTTGATAGAGGGAAATGTTGACAAAGCCAAACCTCCTAATGCCGTTAGAAATAAAGACCCAGCTATGAGTTTTCTTGGGGAGAACTTATCAGCAATAGCGCCTCCGTATAAATACGACAAAAGGGCGACGGTTCCATAGATTGAAAAACAGCCACCGAGTTGAAAATTGGTCAACTCAAATACGTCTAAAAAGGTTGGCCTAAAAATCCGAGGTAATACAAAGGGTAAAATAAAAACAGATTCCCCCGCTAGAATTAGTAAGATAATTTGAGCAATAGAAGCGTTCGATTTTTTTGCGTGCATGCTAGAATTTTGATGTTCCAACAAGGTAGACAATTAAAAAACGAATAGTCTCGTAAGAAGGAAAAACTCGATGTTTATAAACAAGAATATTTGGCAACGATTAGTCCATCCGATTTACGAACCTCAAGGATTCTATCAAATCCTCGAAGATGAAAGTAACCAAAATCAGAGCCTTGAATCAAGATCGAAGGGTAGGAGTAATTCTTGTTATACAGCAAATAATTCCCGACTTGTGGTTCAAAAATAACTCCATCGTGATACGCCTGGTTGTAGTTGTTAAATGTAATACCATCACATAAGAATGTTTCGGAAGCAACTGCTAATGTTCCGGATACTGTCGAGGTTTTGTAGATGTTACTCAAATAGATTGGCCCTGTTTTGGGTGGATTAAAACCCACTATATTATTGATTTGAGTCGAAGAAGCGGTATTGCTTGCAGCATCGAAAACACTCCCTAGAGTAGGGAGAATAGTTAAAACTTCATTCCCCGACATGGGTAGTCCAATCATGGGTAGAATTAAATCAAATATTCTATTCCCATAATTTATTATAGATGAAGGGTTGATGGAGCTTAAACTAGCTACACTCCCGTTTTGAACTAGGAATAGTTCGAAGTCTGTATTCAGCATTGGGTTACTTGCTGCATCGGTAAATATAGTTTCGTTAAAAACCACACGAACTGTAGTGTTATCATCTGAAATAGAAGAGCTTACTATATAAGGGTCTAACTTATCATTTAAGTAAACCTGATTGGCTCCATTGGTTTGATTTATGGCTGCAACGCCAGCACAATTAAAAACTGAGGCGGGACCAGTTACTGGATTTACAGATACTAACTCATCACCATCCGCAATCCCGTTCAAGGCAATTGTAATTTGATATTTTAGTTTGGAAGCACTATTGTCAATAGGTGTACCATCATCCCAATACCAACCCCCTCCGGGTTCTAAGAAGTCACCTCTATCTGTGTATTGGCGCAGCCCAATCCATGTGTTTGCTGTACTGGGACTATGGTTGTTAAATAGATAGTCAAATTCTTCCTGTGAATTGTATACTAAAAGGTCAGCTGGTATCCCTAGAGCAACTCCAGCAGCAGTAGCATCTGCCTTGGTATCCGTCCAAGTTTTTGCAGTATTTGCTCTATAGTAGTTGTGAGCACAAGCTGATCCAATAGGATAGGTAGCAAACCATGTATATCCAATAATAGTTTGAGACACGGTATTGATTACCTCTAATAAACCATTTAAATTTCTAGTATTGGGTAAATCATTCATTGTACTAGCACCGGTATGTTGAGCATAGTCTTCATTATTAACTCCAATCCCAGGAGAATCATTCGGTTCACCTGCATTCCAATTGGGGTTAAAATTAAAGTTACCAAGTTTAGTTATTGTTATTGGTGTATTTGAAGCAAGAGTAGCATTTCCACCACTTAAAGTCACATTAAAGTCAGAAATCTCAATACAGGTAGGTGTAGTACAGCCTGTAACTGAATAAATTTCTTCATCAAACGTAAGGTCAATACGTATATTATTGTCTGAAATACTAGTTTCGGTTACACTTGAAAACTGCGCCTTACCGCTAATTCCAATTACAAAAAACATAATAGGGATTAACTTCAAAAAAATAGTTTTGTCTTGTTTCATTTTCACATAAAGCAAATATAGTTGCAGTCTTTTACTAAGAAAATTTTACTTCATATCAAAGATAAGCATTT
>ENA-ORDA01000756-ORDA01000756.1-marine-metagenome-genome-assembly--contig:-NODE-756-length-30266-cov-5.344794_pt1 | contig 30266 bp, 27 predicted proteins | sample MGYA00237778_ERZ508506 | MGnify/ENA primary metagenome ERZ508506 (study PRJEB26177, sample SAMN06267891) | marine metagenome | isolation source: Monterey Bay, California, USA | place: Pacific... | reverse complement strand
TAAAACCTTCTTTCATTCTTAAGCCAAACCCTAAAGCCTCATTAACTAAGTCTAGATCAGACAAGTTTTCTGTTGTTGAGATGGGTTTTTCATTAGATTTAATCTTTTGAAAATAATTATTTAATGATCGAGTGTTGTTCCATCTTCTCTGACCGTCAAATCCATGGGCAGAAGGCCCAAAAGCCATGTAAGGATCGATTCTCCAATAATGAAGATTATGTTTACATTGCATATCTAAAGAACCAAAGTTTGATATTTCATAACCAGGATAACCACTTTCCTCTAAAATTTTATGAGTGTCTAAAAACCACTTTCCAGTTTCGTCATCAATTGGCATTTGTACTTTACGATTTCGAACTAATTCAAAAAGACTTGTTCCTTTTTCGACTGTTAGTGTGTATGCTGAAATATGATTTGGTTGTAAACTAATTATTTTTCTCAGATCTTTTTCCCACATCGACCAAGTTTGTCCTGGAATTGAGTAGATTAGATCACAGCTAATATTTTGAAAACCTACTGAACGAGCATTCTCAAATGTTGTAAATACTTGAGTTGCATCATGTATGCGTGTTAAAAAACTTAATAAATGAGGATGCAGTGATTGAACTCCAATTGAGAGTCTGTTAATACCCAAACTTAGGAAATCTTTTAGCCTCTCCTTTGGAGCTTCTCCAGGATTTGCTTCAATAGTAAATTCATTAACATTTGAAAGATCAAACTTTTTATCCAAAGCGGAAATAATTCTTTCTAAAAATTTTGCCTCAATCAAAGATGGTGTCCCACCTCCAATAAAAACAGTATCAAATATCCTATCTTCTGGTAGCATTTTTGATATTTTTATTTCTTTAATAAGTGCTTCTATAAAAGAAGGTATCTGATCATTTTGATCTGCAATAGAATAAAAATCACAATACATACACTTAACAGCGCAGAAAGGAATATGAATATAAATACCTGCTTTTTTCATAAATTAATTTACTTTTTTGAATTGTTTCTTTGAGGATCTTTTTTAATGTTTAATTTGTATAAAATATTCAAATTTAGCTTGTGAAAATTATTATTCAACAGGTAAATACTCAGAGTGAGAAAAATGAATGTATGTCAATTAGAAGGTCTGTCTTTATAGAAGAACAGAATATACCTGAAATGATTGAGCTAGATGACTCTGTAATTAAGTCTACTAATTTCCTAGCCATTTATGATGGTAATTTTATTGGAACTGCTAGGTATAGGATTACTAATTTGGGAATCAAATTAGAAAGGTTTGCTGTACTTAAAGATTATAGAGGAGTAGGTGCAGGTAAAAGCTTAGTGAAATTTATTATAAAGAGCATTAAAAGTAGATCGACTATTTATCTACATGCACAAGAGCCTGTGATAAAATTTTATACTAAATTGGGATTTACGCCGGTCGGAGACATCTTTTATGAAGCTGACATCCCTCATAAAAAGTTAATCAAGCAATGAAAAGTCAAAATATAAATTTTAAAAAAATATTTATATTTATAAAACCAGAATGGTTTTATATGTCAATATCTCTTTTGAATGGCCTTTTTTTTGTTCTCTTTAACACTCTATCTATTTGGTTAACAGCTTCATTAATAAATAATGTTTTAATTGATTTTGAGAAACTGGTAGAGAATCAGAAAAATTTAATAAATAAGATTGATCCATCTTTAAATGAAAAGTTAAAAATATTGGTAAATCAAGTTGTTCTAAGAGATACCAATATTGAAACATTAAAAGTTCTATGCCTTACTATTATAGTTGTATTCATTTGTAAAAATATATTTTCATATTTTAAAAACTTATCAATGTCCTATGTTCAGTTAAGAATTGTTACTAAACTTAGAAATCGTCTCTACGCCCACCTGCATACTCTTTCACTATCTTTTTTTCATAGGCGGAAATTTGGAGATCTTTCATCTGTACTTATGAATGATGTGAGTACAGTCAGGAACGCAATTGGTACAACTTTTCAAAAAATTATAGTGGAACCTATAAATATTATTTCCTTTACGATATTCTTATTTATAATCAGTTGGGAGTTAATGTTAATAGCAATAATAATAATACCATTAAATCAAATATTAATCCAAGGCATTGGTGGAAGTATTAGAAGAAAAGCAAGGCGCAATACATTACAAATCGGGGGAATTCTAAGTATTATTACTGAAACTTTATCTTCTGTAAGAATTGTTAAAGCTTTTGCTATGGAGAAAGATGAAGTTAAGAAGTTTGATAAAGAATCTTGGAAATATTTTAACCTACTATTCAGATCTGCAAAACTAAGGCATTTATCTTCCCCTATTATTGAATCTATAGGAGTTTCAATGGCTGTTTTACTTCTATGGGTCGGAGGCTCTAAAGTCATTATTGGTGCAAGCTTATCTTCTGAAGATTTTTTAAGATTTATGTTTCTTTTGTTTTCTATGTTAGGTCCAATTCGTTCTTTAAGTAATGTGCATATAACTCTTCAAAATGGGTATGCTTCTGCAGAACGTATTTTTGATATTTTAGATGAAATACCTGAAGTACCTGATATAGGAAAACAAAAGATTCAACAACTTAAATCTTCAATCAATTTTAAAAATGTTAATTTTTTTTATGATGAAAAACATTCATTTAAATTGAAGAATGTATCATTCGAAATACCAAAAGGTAGTACCTACGCAGTTGTGGGAGAAAGTGGTTCCGGGAAGTCAACTATTGCCGATCTGATTCCTCGATTTTATGATGTTTCTTCAGGTGAAATTTTTTTAGATAATTTAAATATAAAAGAATATAATTTAGAAAGCCTCAGGAGGATGATGGGTGTCGTCACTCAAGAAACAATTTTATTAGATTCAACAATAAGAGAGAATATTTCATATGGAGACAAATCAATAAATGATGCTGTAGTTTTACAATCTGCAATTGGAGCAAACGCGGATGGTTTTATCAATAAACTTGATAAAGGCTATGATACAATCATTGGTGAAAGAGGTGTTAAACTTTCTGGCGGTCAAAGGCAAAGAATTGCCATCGCAAGGGCAATATATAAAAACCCATCATTCCTCATTCTAGATGAAGCAACATCGGCACTAGACACTAAATCAGAAAAACTAGTTCAAAATGCTCTAGATAACTTAATGGAGAATAGGACTGTTTTAGTTATAGCACATAGATTATCTACTATAATAAATGCAAACAAAATAATTGTTCTAGATAATGGAGAAATAAAAGAAATTGGTAGCCATGAGGAACTCTATAAAGAGAGTGGGATTTATAAAGGTTTATATGATGCTCAATTTGATAATTAGAATTTTATTAATGTTATCTTTTATAAGTTGAATTATGAAAAGAATTTTTTCAATACTTTTTGATAGTTATCATTTATATCATTTACCTCAATTTGAACCACTTATAAATTTATTGTCAAAAGATGATCGATTTGAAATATTCCATTCAACATCAAGAACTCTAGGTATAGAAGAATTCAAACTCTGTTCCCAGGTTTTAAAAAAACTACCTGGAACGTATATTCAAGCAGAGACTGAAGACGAGAGAGCCTCCCTCATTAAAAGTTTAAAGCTAAATATCTTTATCTGCGGTTGGTCGCGGTATGATTTGAATAAATTCGTGAATAAAACAACCATAGTTGGTATGATCTATCATGGAATTGGAATAAAGCCTTCGTACTGGCTAGACAATCATGAAAGACTGGACTTTCGTTTAGTAGAGGGTGAGTATAGGATTGATCAGTTAAAAAAAAATAATGTTAATACAGATTTGCATTTAACCGGATTTATAAAAATGGATCCTTTATTTAAAGAAAATCAAATAAATATAGAAAAAATAACTGAAAAGTTTGAATTAAATCCAAAGAAAAAGACCATTCTATTCGCGCCTACTTTTTATCCAAGTTCAATAGAGTCTCTTGGTATGAAGATTGGCGAATATAGTGATGGCTATAATCTGCTCATTAAACCGCATTTATTTACTTTTTACCTTGATAAGTTTGCAGATGTTAATTTGCGGCCTCAAATGAAAATATTACGCAAATTATCAAAAAATTTTCAACATGTGCATCTAATCTCTCCAGAATTTTATAATATAATTCCATTCTATAAAATTGCTGATGTATTACTAACTGATGCGAGCAGTACAATTTACGAAATGCTTTCATTAGGAAAGCCTGTAATGGTTAATCGTTTTTTTAAACTAAAACTCTCACATCAGTTATTTAGAAAAAGGCTTTACAAGAAACGTTTAGATGCCAACATGGAAAATGATATTGGTAAATTTTGCTATCAAGTAACAACACCATATGATTTACCAGAAGTGTTAGATAAAGTTTTTAAAAAACATGTTAAAAATTCTTTTCTTGAGGATGGCTTTTGTGAAAAAATGATGTATAAGACTGATGGTGAAGCAAGTCTTCGTGCTAAAAATATAATTTTATCAAAATTAAGCTAGCTTATTTTGAAAAAAATATTATTTGAAACTCATCATCTTTACTATTGGCCAAACTATTTGCCAGTTATTGAAGAACTCAAAAAGAGAAATGGTTATTTAATTGAGGCCTCTATGCCTGTGAGGTCATCGAAAATTGAGTTTAATGCTCTTAAAAAAATGTGTAATACATTAAATATAAAATTCATTGAAAGCGGTAGTGAAATAAATAGAATAAGAAAAATAAAAAGTGAAGGATATGATGTTATCATAGTTGGTAATGTAGGACAGTTGAATAAATTAGTTAATAATAATACAATTGCTGTAATGGTTTATCATGGTATAGGGTTGAAGCAATCATATTATAATGACATAGATGATAGAATTAATTTAAGAGCTGTTGAATCTTCTGGTCGGTACAAAGAGTTGCGAAGATTAGGGCATAATAACCTTGTTCTTACTGGATTTACAAAGTTAGATAGGCTGAAAACAATTAACAAATCTGAAATTAAGGTAGTTAGAGAAAAATTAGATTTAAGTACAAATCAAAAAACAGTACTATTCGCACCAAGTTTTTATCCGACTTCTCTGGAGTTATTATATAATGAAATAAAAGTTTTAAGTAAGGAATGTAACGTGATTATAAAGCTTCATGCTTTTAGTTGGGAACAAAGTCGTTATAAATATCAGAGCAAAATGTATAAAAAGCTATCAAATGAGAATAAATCAATTACCCTTTTAGATAATGATATTTACGATATTATTCCGTATTATAAATTAGCAGATCTTCTAATCAGTGATATTTCATCAACTTTATTTGAATTCCTTCCAATGGATAGGCCAATAATTCAGGCTAGCTGTTTTAAGCTACGTTTCAAGCACAGAATTTTCAACAAACGTTTCATTCGAAAATTAGACTTAACTAGGTTAACTAATATTGACTTTTCATATAGAATAGATAAGCCTAGTGATTTATTAAGTAGAGTGTTCTACGCACTCGAAAACCCAAAAGAGATGGCAGATAAAAGAAAAATAGCTCTAGTCGACTACCTTTATAGCTTTGATGGGAAAGCTTCGTCTCGGCTTATCGATTCAATTGAGGATTACAAAAATTAAAATTGCTATCTATAGTCCTAACTGGATAGGTGATGCTGTAATGTCAATTCCTTTTGTAAAGGAAATAAAAAAAGAATATCCACAGGCTGAAATATATATAATTTGTAAAGATTGGGTTGTTGGGATTTTTGAAAATCATCAATCAATTAATGGTATTATCTCATTTCCGCTAATAAAATTAAAAGGTATTAAGAATATTATCAAAACTGGATTGGTTCTTAAATCCGAAAAGTTTGATTTATCTTATACCTTAACAGATTCTTTTAGAAGTGCTTTTATTCTATGGATTTCAGGAGCAAAAAAAAGAGTCGGTTTTAAAACTCAAAATAGAAGCTTGTTTTTAACAGATCCTGTTCCTGTTCCAATTCAAATAATGCATCGTTCGAATAAATATCTAACTTTGACTAAACATAAATTTGTAGGTCAAATTTTCCCTCAATTTTTTTTATTGAACCACGAAAAAAATTGGGCAAAACAAAAAATGAAAGACTTTGGATTGTCTTCTCCAACGGCGTTATTACCCTTTAGTGTTGGAGAAGGACGTTCTTTATCCATAAGTCATATTAAAAAATGGATAAAAAACTCAAAGAAAGATTATTTGATTTTTGGATCAAAGAATGATGCTGCTTCAGGAATGTCCTTAGAGACCTCTTGTACAGAAAACTCAATTCAATCTATCTGTGGAGAATTTACCCTCAGGGAATCAATTGCTTTGATAAATCTTTGTAATAGTTCAATTGCCACAGACAGTGGGCTTGGTCATATCTCAGCTGCTTTAGGAACGCCAACAATTTCTTTTTTTGGGAAAGGAAATTCTAACGTGACGGCTCCAAAAGGGCTAAAAACTCATGTGATTCAACATTGCAATCCATGTTTTGGAGATCGATGCAGCCAAGAGCAGGGTGATTTAATATGTATAGAAGATATTTCATGTGAAAACGTAGAAAATGCTTTAAAAAAGTTAATTGAGCAGTAATTTTAGGTATGAAAGCATTGATTCTAGCAGCAGGTGTCTCACGGAGGTTATATCCTCACACTTACGATACTCCAAAGTGTTTATTAGAGGTAGATGGGAAACCTATAATAAATTATCAATTAGAGGCTCTTGAGCATATAAAAGTGAGAGAAGTGATAATGATTGTTGGTTATCATAGGGAGATGTTGCAAGAGCATGTTCAGAAAGCTTTTCCAGAACTAAACTTTACTTTCATCATCAATCATCATTATTTTGAAACCAATACTGCCTACTCTCTTTACTTAGGAAGAGAGAAGCTAATTACTGATTTTTTATTGATGAATGCGGATGTTATTTATCCAATTGAATTACTAGAAAAAGTATATTTATCAGATTATGAGACGACTCTAGCTGTTGATATTAAATCTTGTGGTGAAGAAGAAGTGAAGGTCGTTGATGGTGGGAATAATAAAGTAGCTGCTATTGGAAAAAACTTGATTGAAACTCAATGTCTCGGGGAATTTATTGGCGTAGCAAAGCTTTCATTAGATTTTAATAAGCATTTTTTAATCGCACTAGGAAAGTTAATTGATGCTGGTGGAGAAAATGATTATTTTGAAGCTGCAATCCATTTACTACTAGAAAAGACTGATGTTCGGTTTCTTGATGTATCAGAATATCCTTGTTTAGAAATTGATTTTAAAGAAGATTTAGACTCTGCCCGAAATTTATTCAAGACCTAAAATGCGTGAAAATAACTGGATTCTAATTCTAGACTTTGACAGCACAATAATTAAATCTGAGTCATTGGATTTACTATCGGGAATAGTACTTGATAAAGATAAAGACAAAGTGGCTAAATTACAGAAGATAAAGCGACTAACTGAGCAAGGAATGAATGGAATTATTCCTTTTCAAGATTCACTGGATCAAAGGTTGCAAAGCATTGCAATTACGAAAGAAGATATCCAATTATTAAATGAAATACTGGTAGATCTAATAACACCTTCGTTCATACAAAATCGTAAATGGTTGATGAAAAATTCTGACAGAGTATATATATTTTCTGGTGGTTTTAAAGAAACTATTTTACCTGTAGCTGAGATATTTAAAATTAAATCGAATCATGTATTTGCAAACACATTTATTTATTCTGACAAAAGAGTCGTCTCTGGTATATGTAAAAAAAACCCATTTAGTCGTTCTGGAGGAAAAGTTGAAAAAGCAAGAGAGCTTAACTTTAATGGCGAAATCATAATGGTTGGAGATGGAAATACGGATGCTGAAATGAAAAATTTAAATCAAAATGTAAATTTTATAGCATTTACTGAAAATATCTATAGAGATTCGGTTGTTAAAAAAGCAGATGTTGTAGCAGAGTCTTTTAATGATGTGATCAATTTCATTCAACATGCATAATAAATATATTTTATAATTATAGTTAAAAAAGGCATACAACATGAGTTTGTTAAAAGAGCAATTAAAAAATAAAATACCTGCAGTCCAAGAAGAAATCAAAAATTTATTGCACGAGAAAGGTGATGAAAAAATAAGTGAAGTAACGGTTTCACAGGCATATTCTGGTATGAGAGGAATTAAAGCTTTTGTATGTGATACTTCTTCTGTTTCTGCTGATAAAGGTTTAATTATAAGAGGGAAACCATTACTCGATATAACAAATATTGCACCTGAAGAAGTCTTTTTTTTACTTCTAACAGGAGATTTACCAACTGTTAATCAAATGGATAATTTGAAAAAAGAATTCTCATCGCATTTAATTGTACCAGACTACGTTTGGAATGTTCTAAAAGCTTTACCAAAAGACACCCACCCCATGACGATGTTTAATACTGGAATTTTAGCTATGCAAGGTGAAAGTATATTTCAAAAAAAATATGATAAAGGAATGCCTAAAGAAGAATATTGGGAAGCAATACTAGATGACGGAATAAGACTCCTAGCTAAATTACCTACTTTAGGGGCTGGAATATATAGGATGAGGTTCAATAAAGGTCCGAAGATTGCTCCTGATAGTACAAAAGATTGGGCTGGAAATTTTGTGCATATGACAGGACTCCCCGATGAACAGGGAAGCTTTCATAAATTAATGCAGTTGTATTTTATGCTCCATTGTGATCATGAAGGTGGAAATGTAAGTGCCTTTGCCTCGCATACAGTTGCTTCGGCATTGTCTGATCCTTATTATGCTGTTTCTGCTGGACTAAATGGTTTGGCTGGCCCCCTCCACGGATTAGCAAATCAGGAATGTTTAAAGTTTGTATTGAATGTTTTTGATGAATTCAAAGGGCTTCCAAGTAAAAATGCTTTAACTGAATATTGTTGGAATAGGTTGAACAATGGAAGGGTTATCCCTGGATATGGACACGCAGTTTTAAGATGCCCTGATCCTAGGTTTTCAGCTTTTATTGATTTTGGACAAAAACATATAAAAAATGATGAGATTTTTGGAATTGTAGATCTTCTTTTTAAAGTTGTTCCCGGAGTTCTAAAAGAACATGGTAAAGCAAAAAACCCCTGGCCTAACGTTGATGCCGCTTCAGGATCGTTACTTTATTATTACGGGCTTAAAGAATTTAATTTTTATACGGTACTTTTTAGTATATCTAGGTCTATGGGGATGATATCTCAAATGGTGTGGGAAAGAGCCCTTGGTATTCCGATTACAAGACCGAAATCAGTTACAACAGAATGGATAAAAAATAATATTTAAAATGAAGTATCGCCAATTAATCTTTATATCTCTATTCTTTTTTATAATTAATATTGGTTTTTCAAATTTAGAATATCAATCTGTTCGACTTTATAATCCAACTAGTGAAAAGATAGAAGCTATATCCGTTTTAGGTATTCCTTTAGATCATTCATCTGGAAAGAAAGGTTATTACATTGACTTTATAACAAATTCAGAGCAATTAGAAAAATTAAAATTAAGAGAATTCAACATTGAAATACTTATTCAAAACTTAACAGAATATTATAAATCAAGAAATATTGTTGAAGAAAGTAGAGATTTCCCTCTTGGCTCTATGCAAGGGAACTATACATTAAATGAATTAAATAATAGATTTGAGGAACTTCAAGGACTCTACCCCAACCTCATTTCAGAAAAAGTAATTTTAGGTCAGTCTCATGAGCAGCGAGATATCTGGGCTTTCAAAGTTTCTGATAACCCAAATGTTAATGAAGATGAGCCTGAAGTACTTTATACTGGTTTAACTCACGCTCGCGAGCCTCTAGGAATGATGAATCTATTTTACTTTGTACAAAAATTAGTTGAACAATATGAAGAAGATTCTGAATCTAATTATTTAGTAAACAATCGAGAATTATGGTTTATTCCTGTTGTGAATCCTGATGGATATGTATTCAATGAATCAATTGCTCCAAATGGTGGAGGTATGCATAGAAAAAACCGATATAATACGGGTTGCGGAGATGGAAATAGTCGTGGGGTGGATTTAAACAGGAACTATGGTTTTGGATGGGGAAGTGATAATATAGGCTCTTCTCCAGATGGCTGTTCCGACACCTATCGTGGTGATAGCGAATTCTCAGAGATTGAAACCCAGATAGTGCGTGATTTTATTCTGAACAATCAATTCCAAAATATTTTACATTATCATTCCTATTCGAATGTTTATATCCATGCTTATGGTGATGGTTCAATACCAAATGAGCCGGATATAAGTACACTGAATGATATTGGAAATGAAATGGCCCGATACAATGGATATGGTGTTGGAACTGGAAGTACTCTAATCGGTTATACTGTTAATGGGGATGCAGTTGATTGGACTTATGGAGACCAAGGTATCATAGCATATACACCAGAGGTTGGGACTCCAAGTCAAGGGTTCTGGCCATCAGAAAACGAAATCATTGATTTATGTCAAGATCAACTATATCCAAATAAAATATTTGCGTTCATTTCAGGGGCAGACGTTATAATAAAATCTTATGATATTTCAGACGATTTAATCTTGCAAGAAGAAGAAGTCGAAATTCAAGTTTTAATAGAAAATAGAGGTTTAGGGGATCTTGAAGGAACTTTAGAGATCTCTTTTTCACCTCTTAATAATTGGGCTAATATTAATTCAGAAGTTGCTACAGTCGAGGAATTAGAAGCGAGAAGTTCAGAAGAATTATCCATACTTATGACAATATCTCAAAGTACTCCACAAGGAGCAACAACAGGAGTAATTATTAATATGCTATCCGAGAATAGTTACTCAAGGACAGATACTGTATTATTCACAGTAGGCGAAAGTGAAACATTTTATAATGAGAACTTTGAAGAAGAATTTAATGATTGGGACCTTGATGATAATTGGGGTTTGACAGAAATAACAGAACTTGGAAATTTTTCGTTAACAGATAGCCCAGGAACAGACTACGACCCAAATCAAGTCACAGTTGCAGAACTGAACAAGGCTTTTGATTTTTCTTTTGTTTCAAACCCAATTGTAAAGTTCAAAGCTAAATGGGATATTGAGCTAAATTATGATTTTATAAGGTTTCAAGGGTATGTAACTGATTTAGGTTGGGTAAGTCTTGAAGGTGAATTTACTAAAAATGGAACAGGTAATCCTGCGCAACCAATTGGAGAACCTGGCTATGATGGTTCTCAAGAATCTTGGGTGGATGAGAAAATATATCTTAACCAATTAGGACAGGTTAATTTTGAAAAATTTCGTTTTATCCAAACATCAGATCAATATGTAGAAGGTGGAGGTTTTTTAGTTGATGATTTTCTAATAACAGGTTATCCTCAAGGACAAATTGGTGATTTTAATTTAGATGCTGAAGTCGATATTTACGATTTATTATTGTTATCTGATTTACTTCTTTTTGGGAATACACCAAGTGATTCACAGCTCTTTTACTCAGACTTGGATATGAATGGAACTCTAGATATTATGGATATAATTTTACTTACAAATAAAATTTTAAACTTTTAAAATGCATTTTTTTATATTTTTTTTAGTGACATTACTTTCAGGTTCACAGAAATATGATTTGGATAAATTTAAGTCAGCAAAAAGACATTCTAATGATTATAGAATTTGGGTTTATTTTGAAGATAAAGATCCTTCTATAATAAAAAAAATTAGTGATAGAGCACAAAAACGAAGAAATAAATCGGCGCCAAATAAGAGGGCTTATTGGTATGATTTAAATGTATCTAAAGATTATATTGAGAGATTAAAAAAACTAGGCTTTTTAATTTTAAATCAAAGTAGATGGCTTAATGCTGTTACGATCAGTTGTGATTTTGATGACTTTGAGCTATTGAAATCTTTAAAATTTGTAAAAAAAATTGAACCCGTTCATTTAATGAGGAAAAAAAAACATTTTGACACTTCTACCTTTAATGATCAAAATAGGTCTTTTCTTTATGGAAATTCCCAAACTCAAATGGAGCAAATAAATGCCGTAAATGCCCATAATATGGGTTATTTTGGTCAAGGTGTTAGAGTCTTGTACATTGATACAGGTTTTAATTTGGAACATGAGGCTTTTGATTCTTTACAAGTTATAAGCCAGTATGACTTTATAAACAACGATAATGAAACCGCAAATGAGACAGAGGAAGAGTTTCAAAACAATCAAGATGAACATGGTTCATTATGTCTTAGTGTCCTATCAGGTTTCAAAGAGGGGCAATTAATAGGTCCGGCATTCAAATCAGAATTTTTATTAGCTAAAACTGAGATTGTTGATCAAGAAATTCAACAAGAGGAAGATAATTATGTAGTTGCGTTAGAATGGGGAGAAGCCTTAGGAGCTGATATAGCTTGTGCTTCGCTGGGATATGTTGATTGGTATAGCTATGAAGACTTAGATGGGGACACTGCTCCAACTACTAGAGCGGTTGATATAGCATCAAGCTTAGGAGTCCTATGTGTGAATTCAGCTGGAAATAGTGGCAATGACGATTGGTATTATATTATTACTCCCGCCGATGCTGATTCAGTTATATCCGTTGGTTCAGTAACTTCAGAAGGGACTCTCTCATCATTTAGCTCTCATGGACCCTCTTATGATGGAAGGATCAAGCCTGAGGTCTGTGCTATGGGTTCTTCAACTTTTTGTATCAGGCCTGGAACAAACTCAGAATATAGATATGCTAGCGGAACATCCCTTTCTGCTCCATTAGTAGGTGGTGCAGCAGCAGTTATTTTATCTGCAAATTATAATTGGAATGCAATGGAAGTCCGTAATGCAATAATGAAAACAGCATCTATGGCAGAAGCTCCAAATAATAATTATGGATATGGTATTCTTAATACTGTAGATGCTATCCAGTATAATCAGCAGCTAAGAGTTGAAAATTCAGCCCCTATTCCAATTTTATATGAGGTTAAAACTTTTCCGAATCCATTTAATCCAACTATTAATATTATTATATCTGGAGCAAAAGAAAAATTAGTGAACATTGAAATTTTTGATGTCAGGGGTAAGTTAATTCAAGGTACCTATGAAAATAAAAGTTTGAATGATACATTCTATTTTAATTGGGAGCCATCAATAAAATCTAGCGGGGTCTATTTTATTCGCACAGATATTGATAATATGATACAGCATAAAAAGGTTTCATTCCTCAAATAAAGTAAGCAAAGGATTTTCTTGCCTTAACTTTAAAGTTCAACCAAATTCCAACTAACAGTTTTTAGAACAGAATGAAAATAAAATATAAAATATTACTAGTTAGGCTTGCGTTCTTTTTAAGTGTTATTATCGGCAATAATACTGAAAATGACGCGATTGTCGATTTGTCAGTTCATGATGGACAAGGTGGTTTACTGATTGAATGGTTTGCACCTAGCTTAATTCAAGTGAAAGAGGTGAAGGTTCTTAGAAAAAAAATTGGAGACCCGAATTTTATATTACTTTCAACTATTCTTAATAATAATGGTAGATATCTAGATAAAAGCTGTTTAGAAGATACGCGCTATTATTATAAAGTTGAAATAATTCAAAATAATGGTACTGTTATAACCAGCGATGTTAAAAGACCTTCATTTGGAACTTGTTTAGAGTCAAAGAATGGAATTATCAAAAACATAAAGATAAAATCATTGAGGAGTCTAATCATTTTTGATCTTTTAAATTCTCTTGATAATTCAATACTTGATAATCAAAAAAAATCTTTAAGTAGACTTTTAAACTCAACCTTAGAAAAAAATACTATTAGTTGGATTGAAAACTTTCCATTAGAGTATTTAAAAGAAAGTGCTTCATTGATTAATCATTTTTCTTTGCTATTAGAAGAGTACCCAACTGTAGAAAAAGCAATTAAATATCAACCCCTATTTAGTAATAAAATGCTTCTAACACCCACAGAATGGATTAATAATTTTAATAGTGAGATCATAACTCTTCAAAATGAATGGATTCTTCTAGAGGCTGCATATCCAAAAGCAATTAACTATTTTGATAAAATTGATCCGTTAAAAATTGTGAAGTATTCTTATAACCAGGATCATAAACCAGTTGTGAACTTATTTTTTTTCCATCCTGAAAAATTAATTAATAAAGAACTGTTTTTCCTCCATGATGATCAATATATAGAAATTGATATTTCTGAAATATCTAATGAAAGAAATCAAGAAGTTCAAATACCTGAGTACTGGGATCACATTAGTTTGATGATGAATGATACATTGATAGAAAAGTATGATTTAATTAAAAACAAAAATATAATTTATACATTAAAAAGAGAATTAATTCCTGCATTAGATGTAAAAAGTCCTTTTATAAAAGTCGAAAGACAATATTCTGATCTAAGAATTAATGAAGTGCAATGGAATAGTTTAACGAAAAAATTAAATTTAGAATTAACATATGATTTAAAACCAACGGATCGTTACTCGATATCTTGTTCATCACAAATTCTGTGGGAGTTAAATAGTGAAAATGATTTTAAAAATAATTTTATTGATTCATCGTTTATCATAGGTTCCTCTGGATTAGAGTCCAAGGTTATAGAAATAAATATCAAAGAAAAAAGTCGTAATCAAACTCTAGAATATATTGTCCTAAATAAGAGCTCTTTTTTAAGGGCTAGAAATGAAGAGTTAAAATGGTCCCAAGTAGATAAAGAAACTTTTGGGAGATCAAATAAGGAATCTAGTCTTAATTATGATTCCAGTTTAGTTCCCGAGCTTTTTGTTTTATACCAAAATTACCCTAATCCATTTAATGGCCAAACAAGGATTGCGTTTGATCTGCTAGGTGATGCGGTAGTTAGTCTCTTTGTTGCAGATGCAACTGGACGAATACATAATAAAATACTAGAAAAAGAATTTATCACATCAGGCTCTTATACTTTTTCGTGGAATGGTGATAAAAGATCAACAGGTATTTATTTTATCACTCTTCAAGCTCAAGTTGATGAATTGCCTCCGGCAATAATCAGCAAAAAAATGATCTACCTTAAATAAATTATTTGGTTCTTTTCCATTTCAGAATATCTTGAGTTCTCTGTATTTTCTTTTTAGAAATGAATATTTATAAAGCAACATTACTCTTCTCTTTAATTCTTTTTTTATTTTCAGGTTGTGCCTCTCATGCTCCCGTGCTACCTCAAACTCCAAAAAAAGGGGAGGTGAATACCGGGTTCACATTTTCAGTTGAAAATGTAATACCTGTTATTTGGTGGAGGTACGGTATTAATAAATATACAGACATTGGATATCGGCTAGGAATCCCACTTTCAGGTTCTGGAATAGATTTAAATAGGATCTTAATGAAAAAAGAATATAGTTGGGATGTCTTAAATACTTCATACAACTTTTCTCCAAATGCTAGCTTTGATTTCACATATTATAAGTTTAAAGGTTATAAGCGTAAAGGGCAATATTCACCATTTCATATTAAATGGTCTGCTGCACGTGCTATGATAATTCCAAGTGGTCGATATAAAGAAAGACCAGATAATGATAATCAGAGCATAAGATTTGGGCTGTTGTTTGGTCGCCGTTTTGGTCAAAGGTGGGGAGTTGAGACAGGATATTTTCATGATCTCAAAGCTGGATTTGATTCAAATAATGATGAATATCCACATAAATATAAAAATTGGCCAACTCAATTTTCAAGAGGAGCAGGCCTTTCAATGCAAGTCTTTTTATATATGGGTCCAAAAAAAGATAAGTAAATTATTTTGATTGATGAATAAAAATTCATTTAGAACCTTACTATTTCAAAAAGATTTTGATGGTTGTAGTAAAATAATTCAGAGCAAGGTTTCAACTTCAGACCTTGTTCAAATTATAAACGATCTAATTTTTGTCAGCGCATCAATAGACCTTCCTTCAAATGAAAAAACTCATCCAATCGCCGTTATTAATTCAATTAAAAATGTTATTTCTGATGACCTGCATAATCCATCAAAACTTTTACTTGAATACGGGGTGAAATATTTAATTAAATTCGAATTTAGATTAAAAGATAAAGAGTTCCTTAGTGAAGTAGTAAGAATTGGAGCTGGTGAAACAGTTTTCACTGGAGATTTAGAAGATGCATGCCAAGAGAATAATTGGGAAGAAGCAAAGATTTTAGTAGCAAAGTTATTTTTGGCATCCGATCAATCAAGAGCCACATTAGATACACTCGTAGAATTAGCATTACAAGATCCCAGTCAAAATTCTTTATTTTGTTTTCACTTACTTAGAGCATATCAATTTCAAGAATTAAAAGAAGATAATTGGGCATTTATTTGTTGCATTTTTGATCATTTATCAAAAAAAGAGATGCCAAAGCCTCACAAAAACGAAAAGATAGAGATAGAACAATTCCAAAACGGGATGTTTTTTAAATCAGACCCAATTCTTTTTTCATCTGTTTTACGATTATGGAATGGTGATTATGTTCGGATTAGAGGTTATCAAAGAGAATTGAGTCACTGGATAAAAAAAAATAGTAGAACTAATAAAAATCAAAACTTTACAACTTCAAAAAATATCGAGAACTCGCTCACTCCACCAAATTTTATCAAAAAAGCTGAAGCCGTAGTTGCAAGAAAGAATAAAATTAAAAATATAGCAGACGATTTAATTAAATTAGAAGCTTTTAGGTTTCTTTATAAAAAAAAAAGTAAGGAAGAAAAAGACTATATTTATTACTTAATATCTAAAATAGTGCAATAATAAAGATGGATATTTTTTAATTTCTATCACAATATAACTCAATTTATTATGATTAATTTATTTTTTAGTTTAAACAGTTAAGTAGATGGAACCAAAAGAATCTCTATATCAAAAAGGTAAAAAGTTTTTTAAATCAAAAGAATATTTTCAAGCTCATGAAGAATGGGAAGATCTTTGGTCTGATTATTACTTAGAAGACAGAAAGTTTGTACAGGCGTTAATCCAACTTTCAGTTAGTTTTTATCATGTTGAAAATGAAAACTTAAATGGTGCAAAAAGCCAACTTGAAAAGGCTCGTTTGAAATTCATGAATTTTAAAAATACGCACAGAGAAATCGATGTTGAAAAACTACTTATGCAAATTGAGAAAGTTTCAAATAATTATAGAACGATAGAGAAAGCTTCTGATTTTAATTGGGATCTAGTTCCTTCATTAGATTAAATATGTCTGATATTTTACTTTTTATCAAAGATTTTGAACTAGGATCAAGGGTCTCTTCAGTATGTATTGATCATGAAAAAAACGTAGAATTCTCTGATGAAAACTCTGATTCTAAAAACTTTCCAGTTAGTGCAAAACTAGCTTTTATTGATATGGATGAAAAAGTCTTTTTGTCGGTAGGGCTTGTTTCAGAATTAAAAAGACACGGATTAAAGGTAATAGGGATTATGAAGAAAATAAACAACCGCCAAAATTCAAAATTAAAATTAGCAGGGTGCGATATGATAGTTTCAAAATCCAGTCTGGTAAAAAATATACCAACTCTTTTATCAGAATATTTAACTTAGGACTATTAACTAATTAAAATTTAACCTTTAATTTAAAAAGGACACAAAATATGTCTAATCCTATCATTACAAAAAAATATCATTTTTGTGCATCGCATAAATATGGCAACGATTATTGGTCTAAAGAAAAGAATTGGGACGTCTTTGATAAAGATTATAATATTCATGGTCACAATTATATTTTAGAAGTATCAATTACCGGGCCCATCAACCCTGAAACTGGTTGGCTAGTCGACCTGCAAAAGTTAAATGATGTTGTTAAAACGAATGTTGTAAATATACTTGATCATTCTCAAGTTGAAGTTGATGTTGATTGGTTTAAAAATAAACAGCCTTCATCTGAAAATATTGTGATTTGGATGTGGGGTGAAATAGAAAAAGATTTAAAAGAAGGATCTCTTCATAAATTACGCTTGGTTGAGACTCATTCTATTTACACAGACTATTATGGGCCTAGCTAGAAAATGAAACTTAAAGAACAATTCTATGTAGTCCTTTCTGCTATTTTTATTGCATCTCTTATAACATGTAATCTAATTGCTAATAAATTCGTGACAGTAGATCTTGGCTTTAAAGTTTTTATTGTTTCTGCTGGAATACTACCTTATCCTTTGACATTCTTAGTTACTGACCTAATCTCTGAATTATACGGACAAAAAAAAGCAAATCTGGTTGTCTTCTCGGGATTTATAGCATCAATATTTGTCTTATTCTTTTTATGGCTAGGTGGACAGTTTAGTTCAATACCTAGCTCAGTTGTTGGTGATTCTACTTATGATCTTGTTTTTCAAAACGCTTGGAGGATTATAGCGGCGTCAATGGTTGCATATCTTTTTGCTCAATTTATTGATGTCAAAATTTTCCATTTCTGGAAAAAACTTACAAATGGAAAGCATCTTTGGTTAAGGAATAATGGTTCTACTATAGTATCCCAGTTAGTAGATACAGCGCTAGTTGTATCTATTCTTTTTGTTGGAGTTTGGGATTCAAACCAGATTATCAGTGCAGTAATTGATGGCTGGCTATTTAAGATGTTAATGGCTTTTATTGATACTCCGATTATATACGGTATAATTCATCTACTAAAAGGGAAAATTGATATTGCAAAAATTGAGGAATAAATAAATGCAAAAAAATATAGAGAAAATAACAAAGCAATTGCTCGAAGAAATTGGAGAAGACCCGAATAGAGAAGGGCTTCTTAAAACGCCATCTAGAGTTGCGAAAGCATGGAAGTTTTTTTCAAAGGGTTATCACCAGAGTCTTGAAGAACTAATAAATAATGCAATTTTTAATGAAGATGCAAGAGATATGGTTATAGTTAGAGATATTGAATTTTTTTCATTATGCGAACATCATTTATTACCATTTTTTGGTAAGGCTCATGTTGGTTACATACCTAATGGAAAAGTAATTGGTTTATCAAAAATCCCAAGAATAATTGATATGTTTGCAAGGAGATTACAGGTACAAGAAAGACTGACACACCAGATTGCAGATGCTATAAAAAATGTGCTTGAACCGAAAGGAGTTGCAGTTGTTCTTGAAGGTCGACATATGTGTATGCAAATGAGGGGGGTAGAAAAGCAAAATAGTTTTGCGGCTACAAGTGCCATGTCGGGACAGTTTAAAAAATCTGCAGAAACTAGATCTGAATTCTTAGCGATTACTAATAGAAATATTGTTTGATGAGAAAATTTGATATTGCAGTTCTGGGGGGTGGACCAGGAGGCTATGTTGCTGCGATAAAGGGTGCTCAGTTTGGTAAAAGTGTATGCCTTATTGAGGAAGATAAACTTGGAGGTGTCTGTCTCAATTGGGGTTGTATACCAACAAAAGCATTACTCAAAAATGCTGAAATACTTAACCAAATAAACTCCTCTCATAAATATGGAATTAATGTTGAGCATGTTTCTTTTGATTTTAAGTCAAATATTCAGCGTAGCCGAGATATAGCTAGTCGCTTAAGTAAAGGAATTGAGTTTTTAATAAAAAAAAATAACATAGCTCATATTAACGGTTTTGGGAAATTAACCTCTGAAAAAGAAGTACTAGTTCAAAAAGACGGAAGCTTAGAAAAAATTCATGCTGAAAATATAATAATAGCAACAGGTGCAAGACCAAAAAAAATTCCTGGATTAACTCTAGATGGTAAGAGAGTAATTAGTTCAAAAAACGCACTAGAATTAAAAACACTTCCAAAAAAGATAGTCATAATCGGTTCAGGTGCTATTGGGTGCGAGTTTGCATATTATTATAATTCATTTGGATCTGAAGTACATATCATTGAAATCGCAAATAGGATTTTACCATTAGAAGATTTTGAGGTATCTAAAGAGTTAGAAAAAAGTTTTAACATTAAAGGGATTAAAACTTCAACATCAACTAAAGTATTAAAAGTTGAAGGTTTAAAATCAAAAGCAAAAATTCTTATTGAAAATAATGGAACACAAAAATATTTAGAAAGTGAGATTGCATTAGTGGCTATAGGTGTAACAGGTAATATTGAAAATATTGGTTTAGATAAAGTAGGTGTTATCACTAGCCCTGGAAAAATAAATATTAATAATGTAAATCAGACTAATGTACCAAATATTTTTGCTATAGGTGATGTTTCTGGCCCCCCTTGGTTAGCTCACCGTGCTTCATCCCAGGCTCATGTGGCCGTTGGTCATATCCTTGGAAAAAAAGTTAGAACATTGGATAACCTCTTAATTCCTGGCTGTACATATTGTGAGCCTCAAGTATCTTCCTTAGGTTTAACGGAAGAAAATGCAATAAAAGAAGGTTACCAAATAAAAGTAGGTAGGTCATTTTTTAAATCAAGCGGAAAAGCTTTAGCTCTAGGCAATACTGAAGGGTTTATTAAATTGATATTTGATGAACAATATGGTGAATTAATTGGTGCTCATATTATTGGAGGTGAAGCAACTGAATTAATTGGGGAATTAGTAATGGCAAAGCATCTCGAAGCAACAATCGAAGATTTAGCATACACAATACATGCCCACCCAACATTATCTGAATCAATAATGGAAGCTGCTTTAGATGCTTTGGGAATACCAGTTCATCATTGATTAATTATATTTGAAAAATCTTTCAGATCTTAGAATTCTTGACTTAGGGTTAAAGCCTTACGAAGAAGTATGGCTTTATCAAAAAAAGCTTCAAAAGCAGAGAATTAACAATCAAATAACAGATACTTTAATTCTAGTTGAGCACTTCCCTGTTTATACTTTAGGAAAAAATGCTGAAAACAATCATTTACTACAAAGCCGAGATAAATCGGTTAAAGTCTTTAATGTCGAAAGAGGTGGAGATATCACCTTTCATGGACCGGGCCAACTAGTTTGTTATCCAATCCTTGATCTAACACATTATAAAAAAAGTATTAGTTGGTATATGCGAATATTAGAACAAATTATAATTGATACTTTGGAACATTATGATTTAGTTGGAAGAAGAATTACGGGATTAACTGGGGTCTGGGTTGGCGAGGATAAGATAGCTGCTCAAGGTGTAAAAATTAGTCGCTGGGTAACAATGCATGGATTCTCTTTGAATATTAATCCAGACTTATTGTTTTATGATGGTATTATTCCATGTGGTATTTTTCATCATGGAGTCACATCAGTAGAGTTATTACTTGGAAAAAAAATAAATATGGAAGAAGTTAAAGAGATAATAATTAAAAATTTTAATAACTATTTTTATAAAAGATAACATATGGCAAATTTGAACGGATTTTCAAAGAAACAAATTCTAGAAATATATTATAAAATGTCTTTATCAAGAGCTCTTGATAAAAAAATGCTGATTCTGTTAAAGCAAGGTAAAAGTTTCTTTCATATGGGTGCTTCCGGGCATGAAGCTGCTCAGCTTGCAGCTTCGTTGATTATAAAGCCCGGTAAAGATTGGTCATATCCTTATTACAGGGATGGAGCTTATTGTTTAGGCCTTGGTATGACATCAAGAGAACAGTTATTAAGTTTTTTATCTAAAGCGGATGATCCAAATTCAGGTGGAAGGCAAATGCCCATGCATTATGGACATAAAGATCTTCGTATTGTTAGTCAATCTAGTCCAACAGGTTCACAGTTTTTACAGGCTTTAGGTTCTTCTTTAGCTGCTCAGTATGATGAATCAAGAGATATTGTATATGTCTCTTCTGGCGAAGGTACAACGAGTCAGGGAGATTTTCATGAGGCGCTTAATTGGGCGAGTAATGCAAAGGCTCCAATAATTTTTCACATTCAAGATAATGAATATGCTATTTCAACTCATAAATCAGAACAAAGTGCAGATTCTGTCTTTACAAGAGCAGCCGGTTATAAAAATCTTTCAAGATTTGACGTTGATGGAACCAATTTTTTTGAATCTCATCTTGCATTTAAACAGGCAGCGGAGAGAGCGCGTAAAGGACAAGGCCCATCCATTATCGTTTCAAATGTTGTTCGTCTACTTCCTCACTCTAGTTCAGATGATCAACGTAAATACAGGACTGAAGATGACTTAAATCAAGACCAAAAAAGAGACCCCTTGTTGATCCTGAAAAATCAAGCTTCAGAAAATAATTTTATTCTACAAAAAGAATTTGAAAAGATGGATTTGCTTGTAAAAGATCAAGTGGATTCGGATGTACTGTGGGCCGAGACTCAGTCTTATCCAGATGAAGAGACCGCTTTAAATCATATATATAGTACGGACCCTCCAATTACAGAATCAGTAGCTAAACCAATAAGAGATAATATTGTAATAGTTGATGCAATTAATCATGCTTTGAAAGAGGAGATGCTCCAAAATAATAAGATGGTGATATTCGGACAAGATATTGCAGACCCTAAAGGAGGTGTCTTCACAGCCACAAAAGGTTTGTCCGATGAATTTGGTACCAAGAGAGTTTTTAATTCACCACTTGCTGAGTCTTCAATTATAGGCACCGCAATTGGACTTGCTGTTTCAGGTTACAAGCCTGTTGTTGAAATTCAGTTTGGTGATTATATCTGGACCGCAATGAATCAGATTAGGAATGAAGTTGTTACAATGAGGTATCGCTCCAATAATGCATGGAATTGTCCTTTGATTATTAGGACACCTGTTGGTGGTTATATTCATGGAGGCCTATGTCATTCACAATCGATTGATGGGTATTTTATACATATGCCTGGAATTTATTTAGCATACCCCTCAAATGCTTCTGATGCTAAAGGACTCTTGAAAATGGCATGTAGAATGAATGATCCAGTTCTTTTTATGGAACATAAAGGTTTGTATCGCCAAGGCTATGCAGCGACTGAGGAGCCAGATGAAGATTATGTGATACCCTTTGGTAAAGGTCGGATAGTATCAGATGGGGATATATTGACAGTTATTACGTGGGGAGCAATGGTTCAAAAAACAATTGAAGCTGTTAAATCCTTAAGCTTAGAAAAAGGTTTAGTTGAAATAATTGACCTAAGAACATTAAACCCTTTAGATATAAATATTATAAAAATATCTATAGAGAAAACAGGAAAAGCTTTGATAGTTTATGAGGATAATTTAACGAATGGTCCTGGTGCTGAAATATCTGCAATTATTGGAGAGAAATGTTTTGAATATTTAGACGGTCCTATAAAAAGAATAGCATCTAAAGACTCTCCTGTACCATTTAATTGGTTTTTAGAAAATAAAGTTTTACCGCAAACAGAAGATATTGCTTTGGGTATTAAAGAATTATTGGAGTATTAAATGACGACTGACATCGTAATGCCTAAAATGGGCGAATCAATTACAGAAGGAACAATTTTAGAGTGGCGTAAAGAAGTTGGTGATTCAATAGAACTAGATGAAATCTTACTAGAGATTGGAACTGACAAAGTTGACTCAGAGATCCCTTCAGCTGTATCAGGAACTATAGTCGAAATTTTGGCAGAACCAAATGATGTTATTGAAGTAGGTAAAGTGATTGCGAGAATTGATTCAAGTGGTAAAGTTCTAAAAAAAGAAGAGATTTTAAATGAAAAAGAGGATCTTGAAGAAAAACAACAAATTCAAAATTCTCATGCTGAGTATATTGAAAATAAGGCTCTCCCCGAATCAATAGAAGTCGCTGGAATTAAAAAAAATAAAGAAGATCATAAAAGATTTTACACACCAGTAGTTCTAAAAGTCGCATCACAAAATAATATCACATTTTCTGATTTAGAAAAAATTGATGGCACTGGAAACAATGGAAGAGTTACAAAAAAAGATATATTAATTTATTTAAATAGTCTCTCTGATTTAAATAAACTGGCCCCAGAAACTAAAAAGTCAATAGAGTCAAGTGAATTTAGGCCAATAAATTCCTCTCGAGTTGAAGAAATGCCAAAAATGAGAAAACTCATATCATCTCATATGAAAGAGAGTTTAGATACGGCTGCACATGTCTATCTAATGACAGAAGTTGACATGACAAAAATTGTGAGCTTTGTTTCATCAAGTGAAGAGAACTTTGCCTTAAAAGAAGGGTTTAAATTAACTTATACTCCATTTATAGTTGATGCTGTTGTCAAAGCTTTAATTGATTATCCTGAAATGAACGCTTCTCTAGTTGATACAAAAATACATTATCATAAAAATATTAATATTGGTCTTGCAGTTGCTATTAAAAATGGATTGATGGTTCCTTCAATATCAAGTTGTGAGGAAAAGAATTTTCTAGGCTTTTGTAGATCTATCAACCAAATGGCATCTAAAGCCAGGGAAAATAAACTTTCAATTGATGAAATTGAAGGATCAACTTTTAGTATTACAAATTTTGGTGTTTTTGGTATATCATTTGGAACTCCAATCATAAATCAACCTAATACTGGAATCTTAGGAGTAGGAGCTATAAAAAAACAGCCTGTAGTTATTGAATCGGATGGGGTAGATGCAATTGGGATTAGAAATATTATGATGCTTTCTCTTGGTTTTGATCATCGTTTAATTGATGGTGCTGGAGGATCAAAATTTTTAAATTCAATACAATTATATCTTGAAGACTTTAATAAAGAGCTTTTTGGAACCTTTTAATGCCTGTAGATAATGTTCTAAAATTATATTCTAAAACTATTCGCTCATCTTTCTTGCATTACGGTTTTTGGGATAATCCAAGTGAAGTAAGCCTTGAATCATTAACACTACAAGACTTGAAAATTGCTCAATTAAGATATGCTGAACATTTGTGTTCATATATACCTTCGGATGTAAATTCAATTCTAGATGTTGGTTGTGGAATTGGAGGTAATGCTGAATATCTGTTATCTAAAGGTTTTCACGTTGAAACTCTTTCTCCAGATAATTATCAAAAAAGAGTGATAAGCGATAAGTTTAATAAAAAAATGATATTCCATCATACAAAATTTGAAAACTATGATTCAAAAAAAAAGTACGACTTGGTTCTTGAAAGTGAAAGTGCTTGCTACATAAAAATAGATGCAGGTTTTAAAAAAGCAAAACAAATTTTAAACAAAAAAGGCTATCTACTTGTTTCGGATTATTTTGTGCATTTTAGAGATGAATCAAAAAGTCCACATTTTAAGTCTTCACATGATATGAATACTTATTTAGAAAGTGCTCAGAAAAATGGTTTTGAACTTGTGAAGCAATATGATCAGACTGATAACACAATGCCAACATTAGAATACGCAGGTTACTTTTTAGAACGATTTATAAAACCAAGCTTAGACTATGGATTTTACTCTGTAAAAAAGAATTACCCTACAATTTCTAAGATGATTGAAAAAATGATTGGATCAAAATGGGATAAAAAGAAACAACAATTAGATTTAATTGATAGTAAAAAGTTTAAAAAATATAGAAAATATATGATTTATTTATTTAAAAAAAAATATGCAGAATAGTCTAAAAAAAAAATATAAACCAAAAGTAAAGCTCCAAATCACAGAAAATTATAAATTTGTGAATGAAGTCGTAACTGAAAATAAGCTTCATACTGTATGTGCTGAAGCACGTTGCCCAAATATTTTTGAATGTTGGGATCGAGGTACTGCGACAATAATGATTTTAGGTGATACCTGTACTCGAGCATGTGGGTTTTGTTCTGTCAAAACTGGAAAACCAACATGGAGCGATTCTCTAGAACCCTACAGAACAGCAATGGCCGTAAAAAAAATGAACTTAAAACATGTTGTTATAACCTCTGTAGATAGGGATGATTTAAAAAATGATTACGGAGCACATATATGGTCTGAAACAATACAACAAATTCATAAACATGTTCCAAATTGTAGCGTTGAGGTATTGACACCTGATTTTAAAGGATACGAGCCTGCAATAAATAAGGTTTTTAATGCAAAGCCAGAAATTTTTAGTCACAATGTAGAATGTGTAGAAAGAATAAGTAAGAAAGTTAGGTCTCAATCAGTCTGGACAAGAAGTCTAAAATTACTCAAATTATCATCAGAATTCGGTTTAAGAACAAAAACTGGGATTATGGTTGGATTAGGAGAAAGTTATGAAGAGGTATTAACAACTATGAAAGAAGTTAGAGCTGCTGGAGTAGAAATTTTCACCGTTGGACAATATTTACAACCAACTAAAAATCATTTACCTGTTAATCGTTACGTTGCAGAAACTGAATTCTTAGAATATGAAAAATTTGGACTTGATCTAGGGTTTAGTATTGTTAAATCAGGTTCACTGGTTCGAAGCTCGTATCGAGCAGAAGAAGGAGTTGAAAAACTTTTTAAGGTGTAGCTATTATTGTACGGTTTTTTACCCGTCTGACATAATTGCAGACCAAAAAATAGCTTCCGACTAAAAAGCATGTAGTTCATAATGGTATAGTCATTGCAAATAAGTAAAAGAATATAAATAACTAGGGAATAGCCATGGCTGAAAAATTATCAGACAAAGAAATAGAAAATTTTAATTTAGAAGAATCAGATAAGTATCCTGTAATGCCCTTAAGGAATACTGTGCTTTTTCCTCAACAAGTTATTCCAATATACATAGGGCGAGAAAGAAGCCTGAAATTAATTAACGAGTTAGAAGCAAAAAAACGATATATTGTAGTTGTTGCTCAAGAAGATGGTTCTATCGAAAACCCCAAGCCAAAAGACTTATATTCTTATGGAACGCTAGCACAAGTTTTAAAAGTTTTTGATATGCCTGACAATAGTAAATCAGCCATTGTGCAAGGCATTTCAAGGGTGAAAATTTTAAATTATACTCAATTAGATCCCTATTTTACTGCAGCAGTGCAATCGATGGAAGATGAGCCAATTGTAGATAAAATTGAAGTAGAAGCTCTTTCAAATAATTTAAGACAAGCATTCGAAGACTTAATGAAAGTTGCGCCAAATCTGACGGAAGAGCATTCGGGGATGCTGAAAAATATCCAAAAACCAAATCGTTTAACAGATAGGGCCATCTCTGTTATTACGATCTCTAACCAAGAGAAACAAGAAATTCTAGAAGAATTAAATATCAAAGAAAGAATGGAGAAAGCGTTAAACCTAATGGGTCGTGAGATGCAACGCATAAAATTAGGTGAAGAGATTCAAACCGAAGTACATGATGAGATCTCAAAAACCCAAAGAGAGTACTACTTAAGAGAGCAGATGAAAGCCATAAAGAAAGAACTTGGTGAAGATGAAGGAACTGTTGAAGTAAAAGAATTAGAAGATAAAATTAAAGCGGCAAAAATGCCAAAAGATTCTGAAAAAGTAGCAATGAAAGAATTAGATCGTCTATCTAGAATCCCAACTCAATCCCCTGAATATAATGTTTCTAGAACATATATTGAATGGCTTGTTGATCTTCCATGGAGTGAATCTACAAAAGATAGAATAGATCTTAAAGAGGCATTAAAAATATTGGATGAAGACCATTATGGATTAAGTAAAGTAAAGCAGAGAATAATTGAATACCTTGCCGTAAGAAATTTAAAACAAAAGAAAGATCCTGAAGGTAAAGTCAGAGGAGCAATCCTATGTTTTGGAGGCCCCCCTGGAGTGGGTAAAACATCTCTTGGGAAATCAATAGCAAGAGCAATGGGACGTAAATTTGTGAGATTATCTTTAGGAGGAGTTCGTGATGAGGCTGAGGTAAGAGGGCATAGAAGAACATACATAGGTGCATTACCTGGTAGAGTTATTCAAAGCATCAAAAAAGCCGGCAAGAATAACCCTGTTTTTATGTTGGATGAAATTGATAAGTTAGGTTCTGATTATAGAGGAGACCCTTCTTCCGCTTTATTAGAAGTTCTAGATCCAGAACAAAATCATGCTTTTAGTGATCACTATCTTGAAGTTGATTTCGATCTAAGTAATGTTATGTTTATTGCAACTGCAAATTATCAAGATGCTATACCACCAGCTTTAAGAGATAGAATGGAAATACTCGATTTTTCAGGATATATTGAAGATGAAAAAGTTCAAATTGCAAAAAGGCATATATTACCGAAGCAAATTGAAGAGAACGGATTAGATAAAAGCCAAGTAACATTTGATACACCAAGTATTAAAGAACTTATAAGTTCATACACCAGAGAAGCAGGAGTAAGAAACCTTGAAAGAGAAGTTGCTAATGTTCTAAGAAAAGTTGCTCGTGAATTAGTCGAGTCTGAAGTTGAAAAAGTGAAAGTTACAAAAAAACAAGTAGGTGATTATCTTGGAGCACCTCGTTTTTATTCTGACATCGCTGAACAAGCTACAAAGCCTGGCGTTGTAACTGGTTTGGCTTGGACTGCTGCTGGAGGAGATATTTTATTTGTAGAATCCACTCTAATGACAGGTAAGGGGCAATTGACGTTAACTGGTCAGTTAGGTGACGTAATGAAAGAATCTGCAACAGCAGCCCAAACTTTTGTTCGGTCTCATGCGGATGATTTTGGAATTGATCCTAAATTTAATCAAACTTCAGATATCCATGTACATGTACCGGCAGGCGCTATACCCAAGGATGGTCCTTCTGCTGGAGTGAGTATGGTAACCTCTTTAGTTTCACTTTTAACAGATACACCTGTGAAAGAGAGAGTAGCGATGACTGGTGAAATAACACTTAGAGGGAATGTTTTACCAATTGGAGGGGTTAAAGAAAAAGTTACAGCCGCCCACAGAGCGGGTATTAAAGAAATAATTTTACCAGATCACAATAGAAAAGATTTAGAAGATGTTCCAGAAAATGTTGCAAAGGACTTAACCTTTCACTTTGCAAAGGAAATAAAAGACGTTTTAGAAATAGCTGTACCAGGCTCAATAAAAAAAAGAAAAAAATCTAATAACAATTCTAAGAAATAATTAAGTTTTAATATATAAAGAAGGGCGATTAGCTCAGTTGGTTAGAGCACTGCGTTTACACCGCAGGTGTCGGGAGTTCGAATCTCTCATCGCCCACTAATCATTATTTGATTCTAAATAAAAAAATAAGTCTGAAAAATAAAAAGCCACTATTCAAAAGTGGCTTTTTTGTTTAGTTCTAAGCATAATTAATTAATGATTTTAATATTAATTTGTATATCTTTTAGTAGTTCTTTAGACACACACTCCTTTAAATGGAAATTTTTTTATGAATAATAAAATAAATTTTAAGAATAAGTATTCAAAATTCTTAGATATATGGTCTCCTAAAGTAATCGCAGAAATGAATGATTATCAAATTAAACTAGTCAAAATAAAAGGTGAGTTTTTATGGCACTCTCATGATAGTACGGATGAGGTCTTCATTGTTTTAGATGGTAGTATGGAGATCCAAACGGAAGAAGAATTAGTTAAATTAGATTCTGGTGAGATGTATGTTGTTCCAAAAGGTGTTCCGCATAAACCATATGCTGAAAAAGAGTGTAAGATTATGATTATTGAACCAAAAGGAGTTTCGAACACTGGAAATGAAAATAATTTGATGACTTCAAAAAATGATGTTTGGATTTAATTAGGTTTTGTTTTTTTAGATCTTTTAAACCAATGAAGTATATTATAATTCTAACTATTTTTATTTCTTGTACCCCCCCGGTAGACTATTTTGGAAATTCAGTTGATTTTAAAAAAGAAATTATTTATTTAACTAAATTTAGAGAAGACTCTTCCGTTAAAGATAAGTACTATCTCACATTTAGACAGGTTTATGAAATACAGAAAGACGAAATTAAATTAAGAGAAAAAACACTTCAGCGATACCTTAATTTGATTATGGGCTATTACGGTTATTCAGAAAAAAAAATTATTTTTAAAAAAGATAAGAACTTTATAAAACCCTTATATCATGTAATTGTTCAATTTAATTGACGATTATTTTTATTTTTAAGGGATTTAATTGATTTAGAACTACTTCACTATATTATTTGGAGAAAATATGAAAGAATATATCAAAGGTTTTTTTACAGCTGTATGCCTAACTACTAGCCTCTTTATTTTTATGAGCTCAAATAATAAAAACTTAGGAGATATCGTTGTTAATAGTATCACGATCGTTCCGAGTGAGAATGGGGGTGGATTTCTCAAAGCATATAATGCCCAAGGAATGGAGACTGCTTATTTAGGAACGGCACAGGGCGGAGTTGGAGTTTTGGGACTTCACAATTCGAGTGGTAACCAACTTGTCTATTTAGGATCTGGTGACAGGGGTTCAGGTTTATTAAAAACATATAATCAATTTGGTGTAGAGAATGTTTATTTAGGAAATGGAAGTAAAGAAGGTGGAACTTTACAAACATTTAATCAGGATGGGAAACAAACCTCTTTTTTGGGAACGGCTGAAAATGGTGTAGGTGTTTTAGGTGTTCATAATTCCTCAGGAAAACAGATTTCTTATCTAGGTACAAGTGCTCAAGGTGC
>ENA-ORDA01000755-ORDA01000755.1-marine-metagenome-genome-assembly--contig:-NODE-755-length-30285-cov-3.949318_pt1 | contig 30285 bp, 27 predicted proteins | sample MGYA00237778_ERZ508506 | MGnify/ENA primary metagenome ERZ508506 (study PRJEB26177, sample SAMN06267891) | marine metagenome | isolation source: Monterey Bay, California, USA | place: Pacific... | reverse complement strand
AGTCATATCACAACCATGGTAACATTTAATATTTTAAGTGTAACAAGTTTCACAGACTTCCTCGAAAAAGTTCTCGAATGGAGAGCCAAGTATGAAGACGTTATCCCTAATAACTTAGGCAGTGATGAGTATGTACGCAAAATACGATTTGATACTCCATACCTCAAAGAACCTTTGCAGTATGACATGCAAATATTACCCAAAGAACAATTCCTACCTTACTTCGATAAAAGTTTAAAATTTATTGAAGATAATATAGACGAAGAAGACCGTACTAAGTTTTCACAACTTGAATATGAAAAGTTTAAACGTGTTCGTGACTATTTTGCAAATGAGCAGTACCCAGAAGATCGTATACGCAAAGGACGTATTGATTTTTATAAATGGTTTAAAGAGATTGACATTAGACGAGATACAAATCTTTTAGAAACTTTTCCTGAAATGGAACAGTTCATGACCTTATGCAAAGAAACTGCACAAGGAGAAATACCTTTAGAGAACATAGGCTAATGTCTAAGCCAGTTCCTTTCGTTTACAACGAACCAGTAGATTTAACTACACACCCTACAGTGTGTATACTACCGTTTGTGCATTTTTATTATGCACCCGGCGGCAGTATATCTGGTTGTTGTATTAATTTACCAGATGGAGAAGACTCTAAATCAACTGACACAGAGTTTTTAAAATTAGTAAACGTAGAGCCTATGAACAAGTTACGCAAAGCATTAACTGCCGGTGAGTTTCATTCATCGTGCAAAAATTGTTGGATACACGAAAAAGAATTAGGCAACCAAAGTAACAGAGAAGGCAAAAACTTAGAATGGTTTGACTGGTATAAACAAGATATAAACGAAGCATTTGAACAGTATGATTCGCATACTGGTGCTATGAAAGAATTTAAAATGCGTTTCATGGATATACGATTTAGTAATCTATGTAACATGAAATGTAGATATTGTAGTGCAGGATTTAGCAGTCAGTGGGAAGTTGAAAATAAAAAAAATAATACGCCAGAATGGATAGGCGGTGATATTCCTGCCAACTTAAATGCACAACAACAAGATGAATTAATGGAAGAAGTAATCAAGCAAATACCATATCTCAGAGTTGTAAACTTTGCAGGTGGTGAGCCATTAGTTGAAGAACGCAATTATAAAATACTACAAGCAATGATCGATCAAGGCAGAACAGATATACAAATAGATATCAGTACAAATGCCAGCACAATGAAATTTAAGAAGTATGACTTACAAGAAATGTTAAGTAAGTTTGACGAAGTATCATTTAACGTTAGCATAGATCACTACGGTGATAAAGCAGAGTACATGCGTAACGGAACTAAGTGGAATGAAGTTTTAGAAAATTTAAAAATATTTTCTCAGATGTCAAATTTAAATTTCACAATAGCGGCTTCTATTAGTGTGTTTAATTATGTGTCATTTGATGAATGTTTTTATGAATTGCACCAAGCAGGAATCATACACAGCGATATGCAACTTAGTGTAAACATTATTACTTCTCCACACTTTATGTCAGCACAAATGCTACCAGCATCATTAAAAACACAAGGCGAATACAGATGGCGCAAACTAATACAGTACTGTGTAGACAACAGTATATTTGAAAAATCAGTAAAATTGCAAAGCAACGAAGATGGATCAGAGTCCACAGTGTGGCTATCAACAGAAATAGAAAATATGATTAATTGGGTAAACAGTAATAGCACAGATGACTATCTTCTACAATTCCATGAGCATTGTAGAGTGTTAGATAATATCAGAGGTGAAAATTTTAAACAAACCTTTCCAGAGTTAGAAGAGTTGAGTTATGCCTGAGTATATTAAATTACAAGACGTAGACAAAACAGAGTTGCTTGAAGAAAGCAAAACATTCTGCATGTTCCCTTGGACTCACTTAAATGCAACACCCACCGGTGACATATATCCTTGTTGTAGTAATGACTACTCAGCACCGTTAGGCAACGCCAGAGACATGAGTTTAGAACAAGCAATCAACACAGACTACATGAAAGAATTACGTCTTAACATGTTAGCAGGCAAGGAAACAAAAATTTGTGACTTTTGCTATAACCACGAAAAAGCAAGTCCGCATAGTTTTAGAAAATACAGCATAGACAAGTTTAGTAATCACTTTGATGATGTAATAGAAAAAACGCACACTGACGGCACTATAGACGATTTCCGTATGAGATACTTAGACATACGTTTTAGTAATATATGCAATTTTAAATGTCGTAGTTGTGGTACAGAATTTAGTAGTCAATGGGCCATTGAAGATAGAAAAACATATAACCCAGACGGCCCTATTATTATACACGTTGATGATAGCAAAGGCACAGTGCTGGAAGAGATCATTGATCAAGTAGAACACATTGACGTAGCCTACTTCGCAGGTGGCGAGCCAATGATCACAGACGAACATTATGTAGTATTAGAAGAACTAATACGTAAAGGCAAAACAGATACACTGTTACGTTACAACACAAATGCAAGTACAGTAGGCTATAAAAAGCACGACATATTTGAATTGTGGAGCCACTTTGATAATATTGAAGTGAGCTGTAGCATAGATAGTTGGGGTGACCGTGCTGAACTAATGAGAGCGGGAACCAATTGGGGTAGAGTAGAAGAAAATTTAAAAAGATTCAGAAACGATGATAAGATAGATTTCCAAATAAATACTGTATTCAGTATAATGAACTACTTAACATTGCCTGAATTTTACGACTATATGGAGAGTAAAAATATAGTAAGCAGAGAACACGACTGGTATCACACATTATATCTTGCTGTGAATCCATCTTACTATTGTGCAAGAGCAATGCCAAAGCCTATGAAAGATAAGGCCGCATCGGCTATTAGAGCCAAGTACAATGGAAGATTTTGCATAGATCGGATAACTAATAGTGCAGTCGAATTTGCGGCAGCCGAGGACACATGGGATTCAGTTAAAGATGACTTCTTCCACAATACGTTTAGATTAGACGATATTAGAGGAGAAGACTTTTTTAGAACTTTCCCTGAACTACAACCATTGCAGGACACATATAAATGAAGACAGCAAAACAACTTGTAAACGATAGTAAGCATTTCTGTGTTCTACCTTGGATACATTTTCATGCATGGCCAGATAAAAAAGTTATGCCTTGTTGTATTGCTGACAGTGAACAACCTGTAAGTGAAATTAAGCCAGGTGAAAGTATACTTGACTTAATGAATTCAGATGAGTATAAGAAGATGCGTCTTGCTATGCTCAACGATGAAAAGTATGAAGCATGTACAAGATGCTATGATCTCGAAGACAACGGCACATGGACATTACGTAACAGTCAAAACAAAGTAAGAGGTTTAGACAGTGTTGACTTAATTGAAATGACTAATGCTGATGGTAGCATAGACGAATTTAAATTAAAGTATATGGACATGCGTTTTAGTAATTTATGTAATTACAAATGTCGTAGTTGTGGACCAGGTTGCAGTAATTTATGGGGCGAAGAAAAACTTAAAATTATTTCAGAAGATGACTTTGTAACAAAGTTTGGACGTAAAGAAACACTTGTTACATGCACAGAAGAAACAGACTTCATGGATAACTTAAAGCCATATCTTAACGATGTAGAGGAATGTTATTTTGCAGGTGGAGAAATTCTTGTAACGCCTGAGCATTACGAATGCATGGACTATTGGATTGAGAACGGACTTGCAGATAAAGTTAACTTAAACTATACCACTAACATGAGTATCTTAAGTCACAAAGTAGATGGTAAGAAACGTGACCTATTTGAAATGTGGAAACATTTTCCTAACATTGAAATATGGGCAAGTATAGATGCTATCGGTGAGCAAGGTGAACTTGTACGTAAAGGATTTAAGTGGAAGAAAGTTCAAGAAAACTTATTACGCATCAGAGACGAAGCACCTAATATTAAATTAGGAATCACACCTACTATCAGTGTGTGGAATATATTTAACTACTGCGAAATGTTTGATTGGATGTACAAAGAAGGCTTTATAAGTGCTGAGAATCCACCGAGGTTAAATATACTTACGTATCCAGATTGGGCAAGTATAACAGTTCTGCCAATGGACGCTCGTAAGAAACTTATACAAAAATTTAAAGGCTACATTGCAAAGTTTGCCGGTAACGAAGAAGATATTCATTTACGTAATGACTTCCGTGTGCTTGTACAAACATTGTGGAGTGGCAAAGACGACAAATCGGCTATGAGAAAGTTCTTCCAAGAGAATGATCAAATGGATGGATTTAGAAACGAAGAACTCGACGAAGTAGTTCCACAATTAAAAGAAGTGAGGGAATGGTGTCTCGAATTATAAAATCAATTAATGCGCCTGAGCCATATATGACTATTACATGGCAGGTAAACAATTTCTGTAACTACAGTTGCAGTTATTGTAATCCAGGAAACTGGATGGGCGATAATATTAACGAACAACCTGTTGAACAGTACATAGCAAGTCTTGACAGAATCATTGCAAAGTATTTAGACATAGGATACAAACACTTTAAGTTTTTCTTCAGTGGCGGTGAGCCAACTGCATGGAAAAACTTTTTGCCTATATGCGAACACTTGAAAACTGTTCTACCAGATTGTACTATTGCAGTTAATACTAATTTAAGCAGACCGCTAAAGTGGTGGGAACAAACTTTTCATTTGTTTGATGATGTTGTTGCAAGTTATCACATTGAGTATGTGAAGAATGATCGCTACTTAGAAAACAGTATATTTTTATGCGACAAGTTAAATTATCTCAGTAGTAAAATGTTATTACACGATGATCGTTTTTGGGAAGTAGTTGAGTATGGTAACATGCTTAAAGACTTTATGCCTAACTACTTCATCGAGTGGACTCCACTATACGATGAGATGACAGCAGATGCTTCTCCTTGGGAATACAAAGACCCAGAGAAAGCAAAGTTTATTGAAGAGCACAGCATTGAGCAACAAACAACCATAGACAAGCCTTACAAAGATTCAGGAGTTGTTAGTTATACAAAGTACGATGACGGCAGTAAAGTACCTTGTAACAGTAACGATATCATTGTTAACAGAAACAACTTCTTTAGAGGTTGGGACTGTGACGTAGGTGACTCATTGTTTATATCACCAGACGGTCGTGTAAGTATGGCAAGTTGTGGTGTACAACCTCCGCTCGGTCATATACTAACAGACATGGACAATATTGGTCCTAAGACTGTTAAGTGTACTAAGTACCATTGTCATTGTGGCACAGACATAATTATTCCTAAACGTAAAAGAGATCTGCCAACTGACGAGGTACTTGCAATTGGCATTGATTAATCGTAAAGATAATTTTGCATGGTACTTTGAATTAGACCATAATGATAAATTCTCTCTCACAAAACGTGAATGTCCAATGCAGTTCAATACAAGAGATTGGGACGACGGCTGGAATCATGTTTACATAGAGGTCAAGTCTTGTGATGCGTTTGCACACTGCGATCTATATGAGATATTAGATCCTGATCATTTAGATCGTATAAAGAATCCTGAGAGCAATTGGGTATTACATATTAATAATAGTCACGAAGCATTTTTAGATATGCCAAGCGAAGTTTACAAAAATATATGTGTAAGGTATGGTATACCCACAGACAAAATCATATTAGCCAATGGTGCATTTGATTTAATCGAAGAAGCAGATAGAGTTGCTACACTAAACAACGTTCCTGTATTTAAGGTTGAACTTGTTATGGACTTTGAACTTGCACAGTTAGGCAACGAGGATTCTGCAGGTGCTAAAAATAAAAAAGAACGTGTACCAGAAACACTTGTACCGGAAAAGATACGTAAAACTTATTTGTGTATGAACAGAAGATGGCGATTACATAGACCGTTACTTGTGGCATGCTTAGCCGCTAATAAAATGTTAGACGATGGCTATGTTAGTCTTGCACCAAGTGACGATCAAAAGAATTGGCAGGATCATATACCTGGTGAGAATGAAGGCGGTATCTTTCAGTGGATAGAACATTGTTGTGAACGTAATGCAGATATGGAAAGTTGGATTACGCCAAACAAAGACATGATTCAAAACATGAAACCTTTATATCTTGACACAGAGGACTTGCACACAAACAGAGCAAGATTCACATGGCGTCCTGGTTATTTGTATTCGCAGAGTCTTGTTAGTGTGGTGACAGAAACAAACTACTTCACAAGTTTTCACAAGGACAACACCAGAGAGCGTAGTATATTTTTTAGTGAAAAGATATTTAAGCCTATTGCTTTTCAACATCCATTCATTGTAGTAAGCACACCTAACTTCTTAACAAGTTTAAGAGCAATTGGTTATAGAACATTCAGTGGTTTAATAGACGAATCATATGACAATGAGCAAGATGATTTCAAACGTATGGCAATGGTTATCAAAGAGATACAGCGTTTAAGTAAACTGACAGAACAAGAAAAAATAGAATTTTGCGAAAAGGCAAAATTAATATGCGAACACAACAGACGCATTTTAACAAGGCGTAAAGTTTTTAACTACAAAATGAATTACTAATGTATTTTAATCGCAATAACATACACACTATAGATTACAGCAAATATAAAAAGTTTGTTGCAATCGGGTGCAGTTTTACACGGTGGCGGTGGGCTTCATGGAGCGACTGCCTGTCTCGAGAGTTGCCTCACGCCACTTATGTAAATGCTGGAAGAGCCGGTGCTGGAAACAGTTACATACAAATATTATTAAATCAACTTAGTCGCAAATATAACTTTGGCGATGATGTGCTTGTAGGCATTATGTGGAGCACGTTCTATAGGGAAGACAAGTATTTTAGAACTACTCCAGGCAGAGGCCACGGATGGATGACTCCCGGTAACATATACTCACAAGACCAATATCCAGAAGATTATGTAAAGTTGTGCGACCCTTATCATTTTACTATGCGTGATTGTTCAACTATAGACATGACACTAAATTGGCTTGACACTGTGAAGTTCGATAGTTTCAGCATGATGGGTTTAGGTCTCAAAGATCAATTAAGTATGACAGACAACAAAGACGAGGCTGAAGCGTTTAAAGAATTAGAACTTATGTATTGGGATTTAGAACAAAGACAGTTGCCTACACTACATGACTTTAATGATAATGGTTGGGGTGAAACACACAACTATCCTGACACACATGGTACGTTCCATGATTATCATCCTTGTGCAGTAAACTATCAGCAATACTTACAACACTGTGGCTTTCCTACAACCGATGCCAGTTTAAATTATGCACAAGACAGTACAGACAGAATGAATGCATTAACTGATACAAGTTGGCAGGACGGTGATTGGCCTTGGGAAGGCAGTCCTGTATACCAGGATGAACTTAACTTATATGAGAGATTATTAGATGAGTCATAATTTACTCACAGAGCAAGACTTAATAACTATTGCTAATCAAGTATGTTTATACGGATTTAAAATTAGCATTATCGGTGACGTAGGCAACGAAGAACAAGTGCGTACATTATCAACACTATTGTTTGATCGAAATTGTTCTGTAGTATCAGATTATCATGAGACATTGACACTTCAAGATATAGACAATGACGAATTACCAACACATATGGATAGTTACAACAACGTAGAAGCATGGGCACATGTATGTGTAATGCTTACTGATTTTACATACATGGATTTAAATAATTTTAATAGCGGACAAAATTCGTGTATTGTATTTTCATTTAACAAATCAATTAGGGAAGACTCAAAGGCACACATAGGCAACTGTCACATGGAGTGGGACGGTAAAACTTTTGTACGCAGTGATCACTTTAAAAGAATGCAGTCAGTTGTTATGGACACCGACACACTAAAAGAACAACAAGACTGGCCTAACCGAATACAATCAATGTATCCAGAAACAAGATTAAAGTCATTTGACCATGTACTACCGTTAGCGGCAATACCAGCACAGGGACACTCGGTACAATTGTATTGGCGCCCAGAGGCTTATAATTTTATTGTTGACGAAATCAAAAGAACTAATGCTACACACATTGCGTGGCTGGCATTAGACGAAGGATTACAAGCACCGTTTGTGAGTAATGCTCAGGTGTTAAGTGATATGTTAGTCAGAGACGGCCACATAGCAAATACAAATGTATTATACTTTACAGCAGATGAATGTGCATTAGAATTGTATGAGACATTATCAAAATACACTAAGCCGCATGTAAAAATGAAAATGTGTTCGTGTAGAACATTTGAACACAATTCTTGGTCTATGAATCAGCATATAACAATGTATCCACCAGATCCAGACAGCGGTGTTCTAATACCTCGTGAAACTGGAGAACGATCACAAGAACAACAACAGTATATAGAAAATGCTATGGTGTTTGATCCAGCACCAAAGCCTTTACAGTTTTTAAGTTTTAATAGAATGCCAAGAGGACCACGTGTAGGTGTGTTAGCAGAGCTAATAAGAGTAGGACAAATAGACCAAGGTTTATACAGTTTACATTGGGACCAAGAACTCAAAGAAGAAACAGAATATTTGTTTAGAGTTGCAAAAGAAGAAATTGAACTTGCTATCACTGATTACCCTGAACTGGCTGGCAATAATTTGTTTCGTGCTGATTGGGACATGATGAAATTAAACAATTTTATTTTCCAGGCACCAGAAGAGTTTGAATCTGTTGTAGCAATAAGACATAAGTTTGAATTGTTGTTAGACTTTTTTAATAACAGGGATAATAAACGTTTAGTCATAGACAGCGAAACAGTAATGCAAGATAATCCTGTCACAAGTGATCTAAGTCACAGCGAATATTATGCACAAACAAATTATTCTATAGTACATGAAAGCATGTTTTATGCCGATGAAGGTCAAACTGGCGAAAGAATTGATATAAATAGAGCCAGAAGTAACTCACAAGGAAAGTGGACGTCAACGATGTATGGTTGTTTTGGCGGCAACTTCTTTAGTGAAAAGATATTTAAACCCATAGTGTTTATGCATCCATTTATATTAGTAGGTAGACCGAACAGTTTAAAATTGTTAAGAGATTCAGGTTACAGAACATTTGACGGTATATTCGATGAGTCATACGACACTATAGAAAATGATATAGATAGGCTGAATACAGTAGAAGGAGAAATCACAAGACTAAATTCTTTGGCAAGTGGTAAATGGGCAACCATGTTACCAAAAATACAATCCATTGTAGAACATAACTATAAACACTATATCAGTAGCCGAAGGCTTGCGGTTTATCCCGATGATCTTAATAAATACATTACATAGAAATACTAACAGGCAGACATAATGAGTGAAGACAAATTACCAGAACAACCGTTAGACTTTAGTCTTTTAAATCTTGCCAAAGATAAAAAGGACGATGACTTACCTGAAGCACCTGAACTATCAGTAGAAGATGCACGACATCAGCAAATGATGGACAAGATTGCTCCGTATGCCAAGAAGGTACAGCAAAAGAACATGACAAAGTTGGACACTGCTTACATAGGTGAAGCACGTGAATCATCTATCATGCTTGTTATGTGTCCTGAATGGGCTCCAGAATTCCCACCATTTAACCTTGCAAGGCTAAGTGGTATATGCACAGCCGCAGGATATGACAGTGAAATTGTAGACTTGAATGTTAAAGCATACAACTTACATCAAACAGATTGGAGACCTAACAACAAAATTCCTTTCCGTTTGTGGGATCCAAGTGCAAGTTGGCATTGGCTTGGCGACACTTACATGAATGATATTCACCCTGTACTCGAACCTTTATTAGAAGAGTACTTGGAATACATCATAGAAAAGAATCCTACACTTGTTGGATTCAGTCAATACTACATATCAGAAGAACCTACTAAGTGGATGGTACGTGAATTAAAGAAACGTGCGCCACACATTAAAACAGCAGTAGGTGGTAGTAACGTACAAAAGAGTTGGTTTAACTCTATACCAGAATACGATTTTGTTTGCACAGGCGAAGGCGAAAATGCTATCCTGTTCATACTTGACTTACTTGAAAACAACAAGTGGGACGGTGAGCAAATGATAATCAAGCAAGACGAGATGGAACGTATCAACATCAACGGTATGCCGATGCCGGACTATGCTGGTCTTGACTTTAACGAATACAAAGTGCCAAACGGAGTAACCTCAGAGTTCTCACGTGGTTGTACTGCTAAGTGTACGTTCTGCGAAGAAACACACTTTTGGAAGTACAGACAACGTCAAGCAGTTGATGTTATCACAGAAGCAGAATACTTGTACTACAACAAGGGTGCTGACATCATGTGGTTCATTGACAGTCTTGTTAACGGTAACGTAAACGAACTAAGAGCGTTCTCACTTGCACTTGCGGCCAAGAAGATTCCAATGCGTTGGACAGGCTATGCACGTTGCGATGGTAGAATGGATGAAGAATACTTCAAAGACATATCAGGCGATGGTGGTTGTATCATGCTTAACTTTGGTTGCGAGTCAGGCTCACAGAATGTGCTTGATGATATGGCTAAAGGTGTTACTATCAAAGAGATGGAAGACAACTTTGATATGTGTAAGAAGTACAACGTAGCGGCGGCTACTAATTGGATTGTAGGCTTCCCCACAGAGAAACGAGACGACTTTGCAAAGACAATGTTGTTCCTGTGGCGTAACAGAAACAAGAACATCAACAACGTTGGTGCTGGTGTAGGAATGGCAGTAGGCCCCGAAACCATTGTAGGACAGAATCCACATAAGTATAACGTTTCATATCACAAGTATCAGAACCATTGGATCAGTAATGACTTTACTATTGGTGGCACACACGTTATGCACAGAGTAAAACTGTTCCACACATTCCTTGACTTCATGACAGGTTGTACAGATGTACCGTTTGGTTATCCTGTACGTCATAACTTACGCAGAGAGCATTATGGTATTGTGTTAAATCACGATGACATGATCAGAGAAGTAGAGTATGAAGACTTTGATTACAATATTATTAAGCCTGACATATCACCGTTTGCTGATAACCTTGTAAATGAAATTTGGCCTTTCTTGAGAGTGCTATGGTTAAGCAGAGGTGGCTACAAAGCAGAGATACATTTCAATCCTGAGATAGACTTAAAAGAATTTGGTTCACAGTTTGGACCAGGTATGTTCACAGGTGTGTACAAGTTCTTTATTTCAGACTCTGGTATATGGAGTGCAAACTTCACATACGATTATAAACAAATTAAAAACCCATACGATGAACGCACAGACCCAGCACGTGTTGGAGCCTTTTATGCACAAGACTATTCACGTATGCAATCAAACTCAGCCAGACGTGCAAGAAAACTTGCAAAGCCAACTTGGGACAGAGACGAAGGAAGAAGCGGAAGTGACTTTGGAGACTTGCTGGATGAAGAAGAATATCTAAACAAGAACATTGACTTCACGTTCAATTACAACTATAGAGGCACAGGCAAGTGGGACAGAGACAGTCACACAGTAACAGTGTCAGATGAAATATCAACAGGCGTTAACGATGATAATATCCACTTGACCAGTAAAGAGGATTTCTATAAGGCTCAAGATGCAGAAGCATCAATTGACCGCATTGACTTTGTTAGCATAGACGGAAATGATTAATGACAAACAACACAGTATTCACAAACAAACCAAATTATGCAACCAATGAATGGGATCAACTAAAAAAAGTAATAGTAGGCACAGCCACAGGAGCAACTGTTCCTGAACTTGACATCAGTGTACGCACAGTTAACTATGCAGATGTAAAAGATGAAAGCACTATCACAAGCGGTGCTTACCCAGAAGACGTAGTAGCAGAAGCAAACGAAGACCTCGATACTCTCAGTAATTTTTTACGTGGTGAAGGTGTACGTGTGGTTAGACCAGAGCCACTTGAACAAACAGCATACTACGATTACTGTCCAAGAGACATAGGCTTTGTACACGGTGAGATAGCAATGGCTACACCTAATCCTATACGTGCAAGAGCAACCAACTGGAAGAACATAGCACATGCATTTGACAGTCCTATGATGGTGTTGGCTTCAGACAGAAACGATTACAACTACAACACAGATTGTTTGGGAGACCCAGACACACTTGCACTCAACGAACTAACTCCATTGTTCGATGCCGCTAATGCCATACGTGCTAACGATGAGATACTTTATCTTGTGAGTAACAGTGGTAACAAAGAAGGTGCAAAACTATTACAAAACATATTAGGCAACACTGCAAACGTTAGAACACTTGAAGGTGTGTACAGTTACATGCACATAGACAGCACTGTGGCATTTTTGCGAGAAGGTTTAATGCTACTTAATCCAAGTAGAATCAAAGACGTAAACGTATTGCCAGAGCCATTTAGAAGTTGGGATTACATCATGTGTCCAGAGCCAGTAGACATTGGCTACCACAGTCATTACAACAATGCCAGTGTGTGGATCAACATGAACTTGTTAAGTGTGAGTCCTGAACTTGTGGTACTTGAAGAACATCAAATGCCGTTGGCAAAAGAATTAGAAAAGCATGGCATAGAAAGTGCTATGTTACCTATCAGACATCAGAGAACGCTGGGCGGAGGCTTCCATTGCGTGACTCTCGATCTCGAGCGAGGATAAATGCAAGAGCTGAAAAAGTTTAAACCAGACGCTAAGTGGACCACAGGCAAAGTAGATGTATGCTGGACTGACCAGTATCGAAACTTTGATTATGTAAAGCAACCTATCAAGCAGTCAGAGATAGATGTGTGGAAAACCAAAGGCTACTATCACAAAAGTTTTAGTGGCGGTATGTATGACAGCAGACAACCAATGCCAGACTTTGTACACACAGTAGCACAACAGATAGGATTAACAAACACAGGTTATGTGTTCTATAAAATGGACACACTGGACATAATGCCTACACATGTAGATCACTTTGAAACATACGAACGTGTGTTTGGAGTAGAACGAAACAACACATACAGAGCACTGATATTCATGGAAGACTGGAAACCGGGACACTACTTTGAAGTAGCCGGTGTAGGTAAAACCAACTGGAAGGCAGGCGAGTATGCACTATGGCATGCTGATGTACCTCATGCGGCAAGTAACATTGGCAGTAGCAGTAGATACACATTGCAGATAACCGGAGAGTTGGTAGATGGCAAGAGCATCTAAGAAAAGAAGCACACCCAAGGACGTTGTTCGCGGCACTGGCACACTGGCCAAAAAAGAAGCAGAACAGTTCGAATACGCTCACACCAATGATTGGTACAGCACTGTACACTACTTCAACTATCCAGACGGAGTAAACATGGGCAAGTGTATCAAGTGTGAACACTTGGACGCCACAAGACCCAGTGGACTTAACGTTAACATAGACATGGTTTACAAACAAACCAAACGACTGGGCATACAACAAGACGCACCATTCCTGTTATACTTCTTAAACAGCAGTCTTGATGAGATAGAAACACTGGTACACGATGCAGAAACTGTGGAATATCTCAACACCAAAGGCTTAAACATATTCTTATACGAACCTATTTGCAGTTATGATGCAATGAAAGTGCCTGACATATGGAGAGATGATCTTGAAGCATGGTTACGTGCAGGCAAACACATACCATATGAAGACTTAAAAACACACTGTAGAAACCCAATGGTTGTACACAACTTCGGCTTTTACACAGAGTTTGGCAATGCAATGCGTGATAAGAAACGTTATCGTGCCATAGAACTTGACAGTATATTGCGTTATGTCACACTTAATAACTTGACAAACGTGCATGTGTGGAGTGGTGATTACGACATAGCAAAGCATTATCCATACTACACAGACAAGTTAAACCTACACTGTGACGACATATTCCTGCTTACATTCACATACACAGAAGGATTAATACCCAAACGTGGCAAACTGTTAAACAACAAAGAAACATTTGCCAAACGTTTTATCTCAACTAACTGGCGTTATACCACAAGCAGATGCATAACATCAGCAGTGTTAAGCACAAAGAATTCACACTTAACGTGGCCTTACACAGTGGAACTGGATGTGATAGAAAGCACACCTTGGATGTGTGTTAACAGAGAACTGTTAAAGCAACATCCTCAACACTACAAAAGCATCATTATGGGATTGGCCAAGTGCAACAGCGGAGCACCTTGGGGCATAGACTTGGAGTTTGATGGAGCAACACCTGTGGAAGAATGCTGGGGTCATGTGTATCCGCAAACCTGTAAGCAAGTGAGCAGTACTTCTAATCCTGTGTACACCAATCACATAGAGACACCTCTGTGGGAATACTACAATGAAAGTTTTGTGGACATAGTAAACGAAAGTCGTTACGCACAACCCACCAGCAATGTGAGTGAGAAGGTATTTCAAAGCATACAGTTTTGGACACCGTTTGTGCTGGTAGCACCTCCACACAGTTTAAAGTACATGCGAGAAATGGGCTTTAAAACATTTGATCAGTGGTGGGACGAAAGTTATGACACAGAAACAGATCACACACTGAGGTTAATGAAGATACTGGATTTAATAGAACACATAGACAGTTTAACTGATGCACAGACTGTGAACATGTACAGAGATATGACACCTACACTGATGCACAATGCAGAGAACTTGATGAAGATCAGTATGGATAACAGTATGGGTCACAGACTACGCAAGTGGACAGACAGCAGTATGGGTATACAATAATGAGTAAATTGTTAATAGCAGGATGTAGCAACGCCGCAGGATTCGAAATACATGCCGGCGAATCACAAGACAGCCAACAAAATAGACACAGCAGTTTTGGTAATATACTTGCACAACACATGAATCGCGAGCCTGTTAACATAGCCATAGGTGGAGCAACCAACAGTAGCATAGCAAGAAGTGTTATGGCATACATCAGTGAACACAGTATAAGTGACTTACACGTGCTGATAGCATGGACAGATGGCGATAGACTGGACGCTCCTTGGACATGGCAAGTTAATCACAAGTGGACTAATCCTGCAGTAGACTGGTACAAAGATGAGTTCATGGACTTCAATCACATCAACGTAGGCTGGAAAGGCAATGTGGAAAACGGAGAAGCAGAACAGTTACCTCCGTATCATGAGTTTATAGCAAACAATCAAGCACTAATGGAAATAATAAGTGCTAAAGAAATAATCATGCTACAGAACTTCTTGGACAGTAGAAACATATCATATACCATGTGTAACACCATGCACATGTTTGACAAGTTCGATTTGGGCATGCCAAGTGCAGTAGCACAGTATACACAACACATAGATACTGAACACTACTATAAACCTTACAGCAATGCAGATTGTTTCTATTGGTATTATCGAGATGCAGGTTATGTTAATGAATCAGCACAATACTGGCATCACGGTGTAGAACCACATGAGCTGTATGCAAAAACACTATACGACTTCGTAATCAGTTAATCTTCACACTGTGCTGGAAACAGTGCATCACACCATTCCTCATACACTTCATTGTGTAATTGATCATAAGTCACACCATACACACGTTCAACACTGTCTGGGTGTAGGTCTTGCGAAGAAAAACTTGAGGCATACCACAAGTCACCATATGTGTTGCGATGCATGCCGTGATGATTCAGTTTTCGTTCTGGACACATCTCATAGTTGAGAGCACTGGCTTGATTGCACTTGTCCATGTCTGTGTACAGTTTTGTGGTGTGTACAGGATTGCTTGTCCATTCATAATGTGCTTTGCTTTTGGCATCGTCATCATGCACTGTGCTTTCTGATGGATACAAGTCTACCACTTCATCGTACGCCGTGTGTACGCGACTGTAAGCGTCTGTGTGCAACTTATTTAAGTCTCGAGTATATTGAACTACATCATCGCCAACACTCTTTACAACCTGTGTGTAATGCTGTGCGTCTGTGCCAGTTAAGTGCTTGTTGTACATTTTAACTGCACAATCAAAGTGTGCTTGTGGATGAGGATGTGGATCTATTAATGTGTCTGTGAGCAAGAAACGTTCATGTTGGGGATTGCGATCACTGGTTAATTTCTCATTGCCAACACCAAAATATGCTGGGTTATCTGTGTTAACACTGCTACTGTAGTATTTGTGTAACTGATCATAACCCCATGCAGGCTTGGTGCTTGGGTTGCCTGGATCAGTGAACTCGCCCAGTATGCCAACCTCATGACCACCATGCCAATCACAATACACTGCATGAGGTAATACTTCTCGAATCAATCTCTTGTACTGTAGCATGTCTGCGTGAAAACTCTGTATAGTAAAGGTTTGATCTATGGTTTTAGGTGCGTATTCGCTGTGGAATATACTGCCTTGTGGATGCCAACCTTCGTGTATGCCAGTGTGAATGTTACTGCTACATGCCCAAGTGTCTGTGCGGTCTGGTGTGGTCCACATTATGTACACTATGTCTTCTGAATCTATGTTATGCACTGCTTTGGCCAACATCACAGTGTGTGCTATCAGTTTGTTACTGGCACCGCCTACACCAAAGTTGTATGTGTGATCCACAACGCCCATGCGACGATGTAATTCTGCACTGCAATGTGCCCATGTGGGCCAGGCATGTTTGGTAAAACTGCATCCGAATGCAAAAAATCTATTAGCCATGTTGTTAGTCTCTGTTTAGTAGTCGTTGTATGTAATAAGCATCGCGAGGTTCTGTGGGCAGTACATCCAGAGAATGTGTCTGGTGTATTTCTGCTACATACAGTTTACGCACACTTTGAGTGAGGTTTTGCCACACACTGCTTGAACAGTCCACTGCATCACCATCACCTTTTGCCCACATGTATTCCATAAACTCTGTGGCCAGTTGGGCATGTTCCACAGCACGATCATTTATCTCACCCAATTGCAGGTTATGTAACACAGCTCTTGCCACACACAAATGTTCTCCCGGGGAAGGATGTGCGTCTATGTGTTGTGTAGCACTGTGGAAATCATCACTGTGTGCATCATAACCACCTTGTGTTCTCAACTGTCTCCAGTCGAGGTTAATGCTTTCTGTGTTGATCATCAAGTCCATTAGTGCAGTATCACAGTCTGTGTCCGATATCACTGCTGTGTTTTCTGGATTGTCAAAGTCAAATTCATACACTGTGGCACCTGAACTGTGTGCTACGTTACGCAATAACATGTGTGCATGTACTTCTTGCCAATAACATGCACTGATACTGTGTGCCGGATCTGCATAATCCACACGTGAATTTTGTGTTATGGTTTGTGGTACACTGTGTCTAAACTGTGAAGTCCACTGTACACATACGACATCTGTTTCACAAAAACTATATAATTCGTTTGCTATCAACACTCTATTGATTATTTCCAGGTTACTTGAACCACTGCGACCAAAGTTGTGTGTGCTACTCCACAGTGTGTCAGGTTTGTTACTTGAACCATCAGCAATGTTGTAGTCAAGTCCGTGTACAGCAATCAAGTCAGCCCATGTAGGCCATGCGAAATGTGTGTAACTACAGCCGAATGTGAACAGTCTTCTATTCATATATATTGTTATCCTGGAAGCAGGCGAATTGACTACAGTCTGGATAGTCCTGCCAACTCCATGCCTTAGTAACACGTTCATGACTCTTGGTCAGTCTGCGTATGCCTTCTATGGCAGTCTCTGGAGTCATATAGTAGTGATATCCCATGTGTTTGATATCTTGTTCGCCCCAGTATACTGAACTGTTTTGATCTCTGCCATCATATGCCATGGCTTTTAAGGTATTGTATTGATCCTTGGTACTACACAGTATGGCACCGCCACGTCCCAAATTTAGAGGTTTCTTAAACTGAAAGCTCAAACACTGTAGTGTATTAGGTATATAACCTCCACGTTTCCAGTACACTGCACTGTCAATGATGTTGGTATTGCCTATTTCATAGTAGTCACACCATTCAGTATCCATCCAATGACATTCGATGTACAGTTTGTGTGCTAACTGAGGTATGCTAACGTATGTGTGCTTGGGTATTGAGATGTAGTCTGGTTGTGCATAACGCAGGCATAGTTCTACAGCATGTGTGCAACAGTCTGTGGCCACAGCATAATTACTGCCCCAATACTGTGCGAGATCACTTTCAAATTGCTTTACAGCGGAAAAACTCATAGTGTGTGTTGTCCTTTTTATAAATAGTATTTAGTTAACACACAGGATTCACTATGATAGAATATGATAATTTAGGCAAGGATATATTCATTAATCACTTGTACGCCAACAAAACACTCAGTTGGGCCAGCACAGATGGTCTTGAAGATTATATCAACAACAAGAAAGACGTACCGGAACACTACAAAGACAATCCCATAGAATACAAATTCAACAGTTATGGCTATCGCAGTGCTGAGTTTACCTCAGTAGAAGATGATGAGTTCATGCTGGTATGTGGTTGTAGTCACACCATGGGCATTGGTAATAGACAGGAAGACCTGTGGTGGAGTTTGCTGGGCGAGTACAATGACTTACCAGTGATCAACCTTGCACAGGAAAGTTTTGGCACAGACTATATGTTTGCTGTGACTAATCAATGGATTAGCAAACAGTATGCTAAACCTCGTATTGCTATCTATCAACATCCGTTTTTAAACCGTGTGATGAAAGTGTACATGAGCAACAAGTGTGATGTGTACACAGACAGCCTTGATCCTGCAGAAACACACTTAATGGCCACTAATGCATTTATGTATGCTAACTATGTGGACGCAATCACCAACATGTGGAATGCACAAGGCGTACCTTGTTTCCATTGGTGTTTCGATCCAGATGCTAATGGCATCAACGTGTTCAGCAGTAACAACGTGTTAACAGTAACAGGTGAAGATGTAGGGCGAGACTTAACGCATGATGGTATGCTGAGTCATGCCAATGCCGCTATACAACTTGAACCATTAGTTAAAGCAGGCTTGCACAAAGGTCGTATGCGTAGTGTAAACGATCCCATAGATCCCACAACTTTTACCACAGCAGGTGGCGAATACAGTGTGGAACTGGCAATGCAACAAAGCATACACGATTTAAGAACACAACAGGATACCATATATGACTAACCCAGACAAAGACTATAAACAAGCTCAAAAAGAGTTAACAGAACTAAACAGCGATGGCAATGAAGGCATAGGTGAAGAAGGCGAGGCTCTCGTCGAAGAAACACCAGAAGAAGCCACATTACGCAAACGCATAGAAGAATTACGCAAACGAGATCCGTTCATATACAGATAACGGTTGCACACAGCATCTAATGATGTTATAATACACACTACAGGAGACACATGAGGATATTAGGCATAAGCAGTATGTTCCACGATGCCGCTGTGTGCGTGGTTGAAGACGGTGAAATACAATTTGCCGCACACGCAGAACGTTACAGTAGATCAAAGAACGACGCATTCATAAACAAAGACTTAATCGGCGAAGCACTTGCACACGGAGTACCGGATGTGATAGTGTTCCATGAGAAGAGCTGGGCTAAAAGATTACGCAACAGACTGGCTGGCAACAAGCACAGTCTACAAGAACCTACGGCACAACAGTGGATAGAAGACTTTTATCCTGAGTTACGTGGCATCAAACAAGTGCAATACTGGCATCACGAGACACATGCCGCCGCAGGTGTGTTAACATCAGGCTGGGACGAATGTGCTGTGCTCGTAATAGATGCTATTGGAGAGTTCGATACTACCACTATATGGGATTGGAAAGGCGGTAAGCTCAAGAAGAAGTGGGGCAAACGTTATCCTACATCACTCGGATTGTTCTACAGTGCAGTAACACATCATGTAGGCTTAAAGCCCATGGAAGATGAATACATATTAATGGGCATGGCCGCATATGGAAAGCCACTGTACACAGACTTATTGGACAAATGCTACTTCAAAAGCCCTACCAAAGTAGACTGTAAGGTCAATCTACAACGTGGAATACCTGTAGATGAGTTCGGAAGCCTACGTGCTAAAGCAGTAGAACTGGAAGAACCAGATGAATGGGGTCATTACAGCATAGATTATGACATAGCGGCTTCGGCTCAACAGTTAATAGAACGTAAAATACATCTGTTAGGCGAACTTGCTAAGAAGAAAACAGGACACAACAAGCTCGTATTCCAAGGTGGAGTGGCTCTTAACTGTGTGGCCAACAGTAATTTACACCAGACTTTCGATAAAACCTGGATAATGCCAAACCCAGGCGATGCTGGATCGGCTCTTGGCGCGGCTGTGTTACACTATTATAACACAATGGGACAGATTTGTCAATGGCGAGGACCTTACTTGGGCACTAACATACCAGGCAAGTATCCTGTTAAGACTGCCTTACGTGCATTGATCAAAGGAGAGATATTCGGTATTGCTAACGGCAGAGCAGAATACGGACCACGTGCATTGGGTAATAGAAGTTTGTGTGCAGATCCCAGAGGCAATGAGATCAAAGACCGCATGAATGTTATTAAACGTAGACAAAAGTTCCGCCCATTTGCTCCAATGATACTGGAAGAACACGTAAACGATTACTTTGAAATGCCAGGAGAGTTAACATACGCACCTTATATGCAGTATGTGGCACGTTGTAAGCATCCAGAACAGTTCCCTGCTATAGTACATGCAGACGGAACAAGTCGTGTGCAAACAGTTAATGCCAAGGATCATCCTGAATTACATGACTTATTAACACAATGGTATGAGTATAGTGGTTGCCCAATGATAGTTAATACTTCATTAAACATCAAAGGCCAGCCCATAGTGAACAATGCTCGTGAAGCCATAGAGTTCACACATCACTATAACATACCTGTGTACACACATGACCCAAGAAACTGATAGAAGCATACTGGTTCAACGCATATTAAGTCGCAAATGTGTACACTGTGGATCGGACTTACAGCCGGATAACAGTTGTGATGCATGTAATAGAAGCATATTGACTGCCAAAGTAGAACATCTGCGTGAAACATTAAACGGTAAAATACAATCAGTTAAGACTCTTATCAATAACAATAACGAAAAATTAGATGAGATCAACATCATTGTAGAAGAAATAAAGAGACTGAACAGTCGCACCAATCGAGATTAAAGGATAAACCATGTTTGACATATATTATATAGGTGATAATAAACCATTAGCAGAAGTATTGCCTTTTGCACAGAGTGTTGACACCGTAAAGGACATACACAGTAACACACGCATGTATTGGTTAATAGAACCCAATACCACAGTAACTGATTACAGTGTATTCGATTACCGTCCTGCAGAACATCAACAAGACTACACACACGTGTGGAAGTGGGATAATCGCAATTATGGCGGTATTAATCTCATACCTGCACAATCAAGCGAAGGCACAGTGGAAATCAACACAGTAGTATGCAAGAAACAATTCGATATATTACACACCAAGACACCTGGACAGTACTTTGTCAAGCATCCTCATGCTACACATGTGTGGTGCGTTGACAAAGGTTATACATTAAACAAAGACATAGACTGGGCACCAGGCAACTTCGAGCCAGACTTTGTGCATTATTTCCATTTAAGAGATCAATTGGAAGATCAATATCCTGCAGAAGCCGGCGGAATACAGTTATATCCACGTAATTGGAAACAGTGCGAACCCAAATATCACAAATTCCTTGATGCAGGTCCGGACTATCCTGTGTTACTGGTCAAAGATGTAGAACACTATGCAGAACGTGATCGCTTCGATGCTGACTATGTGTGGCTAATAGATGAACAATTACAGTTAAATACCGATAACATCACATGGACACCGAACCCATTCGAAGCAGACTATATACACAGTTTCCGCACACCGTATCAATTAACCGAAAAATACCCACACAGACTCGGCGGTATACGTCTTGTGCCACGTAATTGGAGTGAAGCATTCAAACGTATACATTCAGGAGTAGTGATACATCCGGATTGTCCAGTAAAAGACTTGACATATGATGTGTTCTATGTTAGTGAGGATGAGTTCACCGATAGTGTATATACGGAATATGCACAACGTAGTAGAACAGATTGGTTCTGGATGGTGGACAGAGAGTATGAATTTAATGGTAATTTAACATATATACCACATGCTGACGAACTTGACTGTGTACACGTGTTCAAAATACCAGGACAATTGGAAGAACGTTACCCTACTACAGTAGTAGAACCATGGGATACACGCTGTGGCGGTGTACGCCTTGTACACAAAGACTTTGACATAACAAGGCACAAGTACCAATTAGGCGTAAACCCCGCTGTATACGACGTATATTACGCTGTAGACCCCACAGATTGGCAGACCCCTGCACGTAAAAGCACCAGTCGTATGTTCTGGTTAATAGATAAAGACTATGCGGACGACCAAAACACCCTGTTAAGCACCATACAGTTACAGTATACACCCCCTCGACACGAACAGAGTTATGCATTAAACTGGCAAATACCCGGTTCTCTCGCACATAGATACCCTGATGAACAAGGTGGAATATGGCTTATACCCTCAAACTATAGTGCAGATACCCAGATTAAGTACAAAGGGCCACTGTTTGACCACCAGGATAAGGCAAGTATCACCAAAGAATATACACAATACCCGGTAAAACGTGTTAAAAACCCCCGAAAAGTTAAGACTACACAGCAAGATTCGTGGGTCGTTGATGAAAGATACCGCTGGGGTACGATTACCGGTTGGGCACCTACACCCTCACAAATAGCGTCTGCACACGTGTTTCATCTTGATTCACAGTTAATGGACGTGTACACGGGCACAGAAGGTGGAGTATGGTGGATACCATGTGGATGGGATAAGAAGACTATTACTGTACACACAGAACCGTTGCCCATGCAGTACGATAATTATCCTGTATATAGCAGTAAAGAACCTCACGTAAAGCCAGACTTCCCAGAAGCATGTTGGTGTGTGCATGAGGACTATGTTATACACGATAAGGATAGTGCATTCTCATGGCGTCCTTATGTGTTTGAAGCAGGCTACACGCATGTATTTCACATTAAAGCACAATTAACAGATGTGTACACGGAAGACATGGGTGGTGTATACTGGCATCCACGTAGCGACAGCAGTGATATAAACGATATTAAAATACACACAGCACCGTTACAGTTAGAGTCATGTGTATACGATAGTTATTATGTAAAGAATCCTACACGTGTAGCAAAGAAGACTAAGAAAAATATACCAGGATGGTACATAGATGAATTATACCGTATAGAAGGCATAGTAGACGTAATACCATATCAGAGTAAAGAACAGTGTAATAGTGTACACGTGTATCATGTACGCAATCAATTAACTCACAAGTATACAGAGAACATGGGCGGAGTATACTGGATACCTGAAAATTGGGACGGAACAACGGTAGTGCATGACGAGTATATACAGTGTACTAACATGCCTTACAATAAATTCAGCACAGATGCTCCTGAGGAGCAAATTTCGAACGTTACCGGTCCCGTTTGGTGTGTACATACCGACTATGAGCTACCAGATGTTATATGGGATATACCTTATCAGAATTTAAAAGAAAAGAGCATGGTACACTGTTATCATGTTAAAGATCAATTGGGTCATATCTATCCTGAGAACATGGGTGGTGTGTATTGGATTCCTGAGAAATGGAATGGCAAAGACATAGTTGTACACGAACAACCACTGGAAAGCACAAAGAATTACACTGTGTACAGAGTTGAAGACCCTACTGTAGCACCAGACACAGATCAGCCTTGTTGGGCAATAGATCAAGATTACTGTATAACTGAACCAGTAACATGGGCGCCAGATACCTTTGAACGTGACAGTGTACACATATTTCACATTAACGATCAATTAACACACAAATATGTAGAACACTTGGGTGGTGCATATTGGTATCCGGCTGATAAAAGCAGTGTAGAACAAGTTATACATCCAGAGCCTTTAACTGTTAATGTACCAAGTTACCCTGTGTATCGTGTTGCTGACCCAAGTGATTATTCAGATATACATGAGGATTGTTGGCTGGTAGATCGAGAGTATTACATAGGCAAAGAAGAGTTTGATCGCATTCCGTGGCAGAACAGTAAAGAGCGAGAATGTGTACACGTGTATCAAGTTAAAGATCAATTAGCACATAAATATCCTGCTGAGATGGGCGGTGTGTATTGGGTTCCTGCACAGAATAAAGACTCAGAACTGTTTATACACACGGATAAGTTGGGCACAGATGCACAGTTTAGCATATACAACAGTGTGGAAGAAGGCTTAAAGAGCTGTACAGCAGACTGGTATTGGGTAATTGAATCAGGTGTTAGAGTACACGAAGACTTTGATTTCACACATAATCCTGAAGCATGGGACAGTGGTAAGCCACATGTTTGGCAGAAATTAAATCCTATTACGGGCAAACAATATGATTATTCAGGTATTGGACTATATCCCACAAAGCCTAATGAGAAGGGCAGACCTAAATACATGCGAGAACCTGCATGTTGGGAAACAGAATATCCTGTTTATTATTTGAACAGCAATGAGGACTATATAGCACAATTAGAGATATTTGATGCAGAAGCAGAAAAGAATTCAGTTAATATGTATTGGGTAATAGATCCTTTTGTTAAATTAGCCTCAGACTTTGAATTAGACTATTATCCCACACAATACGACAGAAACACTGTGCATGTGTTCACAGATCATGTTGGAGAACACAGCAGTGTGCGATTATATCCCACAGGACAATTTACACTTAATTCACACACAGAAGAAGATGTATTATACAATAAATTCGATAATTTAAAACAAATGCCTGCAATAGCCACAGAACAACCTATATGGCCTGTGCATAATTTCCGTGAAACCACAGTAGCAGAGTTATCAGACATATTATCAAGAAGTGCTAACGCAGGAATTAGACACGTGTGGACAGTGGACACAGACGTAGTTCCTTACGCAGAAGTATTGGAATCTCCAGTAGACAAAGCATCAGGTGTACACAGTAATGCCGTTAATGCTTGGCAAATACTGGTAGAAGATCAAGTGCAAAGCAATGGCGGACTGAGATTTTGGCCCACAGACTTTGACACAGATTCTATTACAGATGAGGATTTAATCACTAATGACTTTGATGCAGTGCGTTACATAGACTTACCAGGCAGTACAATAGGCAAATATCCTGTGCATTACTTGGTTGCAGAAGATGATATTGCAGAACAGTTACACGGTATACACGCAGATGAACCTATGTTTTGGGCAGTAGATCCAGGAACCACAGTGAGAGCAGACTTTGATTTCCGTTACTATCCAAGCAAATGGGACGAGAAATTTGTGCATGTTTTTGCCAATCATCAAGGCGAACACACAGGAGTTAGACTGTATCCAAGCAAACTGTTTAACACAGAAAACTACACAGTGGAAGAAATAACTAATAATTCGTTTAAACATGTTAAACTGGTAGATCAAGTAGCAAGTGCTCCGGGTCAATGGCCAGTTGCTAAGTTTAATCAAGATGCAGTCACAGTAGAAGCATTACGTGACATACTGTTTGCTAATAGAAATGCAGAGTATGTGTGGACAGCAGATCCTAATGTGACAATGGATGACAGTTTGATCAGCAGTAGTTTTGCACCAAGATTGGAAGATGCAAGTCGTCCTCACGTGTGGAAATTACGAGATGGTGAAGGCTTTGGTGGAGTTAGACTGTGGCCTACAGCATACAATCCAGATCATTTAACAGATGAACAGTTACGTGTCAGTGACATAGAAGAACAACAACTGGTAGAAGGCGGAGGCTATGTGTTAGCAGAACTGCCTGTATACGAACTAAGTCATCTTGAGAACTTCCATGATCAACTCAAACAGTTTGATGAGCAATGTGAAGTCAGCATGTTTTGGGTACTTGATCCGTTCACAGAGTTGGCACCAGGATGGGACTTCCAGAACTTTAGACCTAACAGTTGGGATGAAAAGACTGTACACATATTCAAGAACACACATGATGAATGGCGTGGAGCAAGATTGTATCCTAAAGGCACATTCACAGGTGCTGAGTTCTATCAGTTAAGTGAAATAGAGAACAACAGTTTTGCAGAGCTAAAAGAAGTATCATTAATTGTTACTAAGCCTGCATGTTATCCTGTTATCAAGTTTGGCACAGGCAAAGACGAAGTGTTAATGGAAAACTTTGTGCATAAGTTATATGACTTCAAGCAACAAGGACACGCATTTGTGTGGAGTTTAGACACAGATGTTATACTTGATCAACAGCATGTGGACAATGGATATCAACCTGCATTACAGAACATTAACAAAGTTCACACATGGCAACGTACCAATCCTCATACACAATTAGCACACAGTTACGGAGGACTTAGACTGTGGCCTACTAACAGAGACTACAGTGACTTAACCACAGACAAGATACGTCTTAATCGTGTTAAGCAGTTACAGTATGTCAAGGAAGAAGGCTGTACATACAAACCGTTCGAAGTTGTGTTCTTATCTTACCATGAGACATACGCTGAGACGGCGTATAAGCGTCTACAAGCAAAGAACGATGCACACTGGGTCAAAGACATTGAAGGAATCTTTTCCGCACACAAGAAGGCGTCTGAGACTGTAAGCAGTGCTATGTTTTGGGTAGTTGATGCTGATGCAGTCATAGAAGAAGACTTTAACTTTAATTACATACCAGATGTATACGACCAAGAAGTTGTGCATGTATGGGCCAGTAAGAACCCTATAACAGGTGATGAATACGGTTACGGTGGTGTTAAACTGTTTAACACGCAACAAGTACGTGAAGCAAACAGTTGGGGACTTGACTTTACCACAGGACTTAGCAGTAGATTCAAAGCAATGCCTGAGGTAAGTTGTGTAACACAATTCAACACAGATGCTTACAGCACTTGGCGTAGTGCATTCCGTGAGTGTGTTAAGCTCACAATGAATGGCGACGATGAAAGTAAAAATAGACTGGAAGGATGGTTGCATCCTGTACCAGACGCAGACTTTAGAGCAGAAGCAAAACTTGGTGCTGAAATGGGCAAACAGTTTGCTGATAAGTTTGGACAAAAGCCACTGATGTTGGCTAAGATAAATGATTATGAATGGTTAGAACAGCACTATGCAGACAATACTTAATAGTTGGGAACAAGTGGCCAAATTTGCAGACGAACGTTTGCAAGTCCCACCTTCTTATCTTGATCGTGTTAACAAGCGGAAATATCCTATTGATGCTTTTTCGCTCGGACAATTGGCCTCTAAAGCATGGCTATTAGATACAACGTTCTGTATGGTGCCCCTAAAAACTGATGCCACTGTGGCATTACTTGGATGTTGGATTGGCAGTATAGTGCCTTTCCTGCACCGGGGGTTATCAATTAAACGCATTTACGGCTTCGATATTGATCCGCAAAGCATAGCATTAGCAGATGAATTCAATAGAGAACATGTCGAAAATGACTGGAAATTTAAAGGTGTGGTGGCTGATATGTCGACTGTACCGACACATGATATGCAGTTTGAAGTAGATGGACAGTTAATAGAGTTCAAGCCTGATGCAGTAATAAACACATCTTGTGAACACATGGACACAGAATGGTTTGACACTGCTGACAGTGATCAACTTATTATAATGCAAACCAATGATTCACCTGACTTCGATGGCCATATTAATACTTGTGAAAGCATAGAAGATATGCAAACAAAGTATCCTATGAGTGAAGTAATTTATGCAGGCTCTTTAACTACACCTGCATACACAAGATTTATGCAAATTGGTTATCGGTAGATCAACCAACAAATTAATACATAAGTAAAGAAGTGTGCGGCTTGATCAAGTCCATGCATAATCCAATATTGTTGTGTTGCTGGACTAACTGGGTTCTTGTGATTTGCACTGCTCTTTATGTAGTCTACGTGATAATGTATCACAGCATCTAACAAAGCAAACATCGCCGCTGGAAACAGTCCTACAAACGCAATAAGTACACCAAACGTACCTAAACCGTGTAAGCCTGCGTGGCTTAATCCGCCTTCAGCACCATATACGTGCTTGTCTTTGAACATGTAACGCATTTGTAATGCGTAGTCTATTAAGTAATGCTTTACCATAAAAAATGATAAAACAATAAATTCAGGTCCCATCAGCATCTCCTCTTATCCGTCGGGTAGAGAATGATCGTCGAACAACTCTTGTTGTATTGGTTCTCTATATTGAGTTGGACACATCCAGTTGTGAGCATTGAGCTCACACATACATTCAGGACAGATGCCCGAAAGAATAGTAATTGCTGTGTCTATGTGTTCTTCTGTCATTCAATACTATTTAGTATTAATTAAAGAACTGGGAGAGTAGGCTTTGTGCATCTGCTTTTACGTGAGCACCTGCTTTGTCGAGATTGAGGATAATTTCTACTTGCTCTACTTGTCGTAGTCCAAGTTTGTGAAGGTCTTCTTCTATATTTTTGTAGTCAATGCCTTTACCGTAAAACCTCTTGTCGACGCTGAAGCGTTTTTCTTCTCCATTGTCGACGAGAGTAACGTATACACTGTCTATGAGTTTAGACGGTATGAAAGAAGGTTGAATGGTGTTTAGAATCTCAAATATCTCAGTTGATTCTGGATTCTTGCCTTTACCCAATAATACCACTTGTGGGCTATCAGATGCCACTCGCCTTCTCCTCATTTTGTAAAAGTTCTAACTAACTTAATATTTATCGTTTATTCAGTATCAGAATTTGATTCTTCAACTGTTTCAACAACAGCCTTTTTAGCGGCACGTTTAGGTCTACCCGGACCTCTCAATTTAGGATTGAGTGCAAACGCCTGCTCACGTTTAACATCTGCTTCTACAAGCAATCTGTTTCCGTCTTCTTCCATTAGGTCTGCCTGTGCAATAAGTCCTACAGCAATGTCCTCTTCACTGTCACCTTCTGGTGCAGGAATAGTTGTTGCTTGGGCTCCTTTATCAATGTTACCAGGATCTACTTCGTTCTTAGGTGCTGTATAGCCGCCTTCGATCTTGCGAATCTCTGCATTAACATCCGATAATGGAATGCTCTGACTTGGCATAGGTGTTAGACTAACTTGGCTAACTGGAACCTTTTGAATTTTTTTGCCGTAGTGTAATGTATTAAGCATACCTTCACCTGTGGTGAACTGACGTCTGTCTAATACTTCACTAATATTGTTGCTTTCTTGTGCTTCTGTACTTTGAATAACGTTCATTAGATCATCGTGTTGCATATCATCTAATGTACTTGTAACAACAATTAAGCAGTTTTCTGGTTCGTTTGGTACTTCACGGAACACAACCAAACAAGGTTTCTCTCCGAACTTACCAACATGTTTCATTATATCAGCCATGGGTTACGCCTCAGTTGATGCTTCACCTTCTGCTGGAGACTCGTCACCTTCTTCTGCATCGGCTTGCTGTTCTGCAACAAAGCCAAGGAAAGCAGTCAATTTGTCATAAATTGTGCCAACCTGTGTGAGTTCGTTGCCTCTAAATGCACCTCTTTGACTTGCAAGGTCTACGATTTGACCAAGTAATTGTAAGTCTTGTAAAGAGATACTCTCAGGCATTTCATTGCCTGCTTCTGTTTCTGGTGCACCGTCGATTGGTGCGTCTGTTTGTGCTTGTTCAGCCATTTTCTTAACTCCTGTGTGTATAAGTGTTGTGTTTTAATAACAATAGTATTTACTACTGTATTAATAGTGGTCCTGATATTTCTGGCACTATAGGACCATTGTGTGCCACTTTAAATGATTTTTACCTTGTTTTTGCCTGATGAGGTAAGAAATTTAATAAATTTATCTACATCTATTGCACTTTCAAAGTAAAACTTTCTGCCCGAAGGATACTGACGAGTTGTATACATCAAACCCATAGGCTCTTGTTGTAACTGCTCTAAGGCACTCTCAACAACTTCCTCATCATCTGTTTCCATGTGATGTCGCCTCACATCTGCTACTACCAATGCGTTCTTAATCATACTGGTAGCAACTTCTGTGCCTTGTAGCATCTTCCATTCGTCTTCTGACAGAGGGTTGTTCGTAGACAACTTGATCATAATTTAAACCTTTTTAGGTGTACCGTCCCAGTTATGTGCTTTCCAAAATGCCATAGCATCTTCCCATTTAAAAAAGTCTTTCCTGATGTGACACCAGTAGTTACCTTTGTTAGCAGAACCTTCTGCTGTTTTTCTACTATCGTTATCCATGTTATATCTCCTAATGAATAGTTATTAATGTATCCAGTCTAAACCA
>ENA-ORDA01000754-ORDA01000754.1-marine-metagenome-genome-assembly--contig:-NODE-754-length-30311-cov-9.223920_pt1 | contig 30311 bp, 38 predicted proteins | sample MGYA00237778_ERZ508506 | MGnify/ENA primary metagenome ERZ508506 (study PRJEB26177, sample SAMN06267891) | marine metagenome | isolation source: Monterey Bay, California, USA | place: Pacific... | reverse complement strand
CCCTCAGAATACGGGCATGGGGGCGCCTCTGGAGTTCATTACGTCCGATTACGAGCCGTGCATTCCTGACTCATCCTTGACATTAGCGTCTCTATCGGCCCAGTGAATTCCCTTTGTATCAGGAAATAAAATGCAAAGGGCTTCGGACAGACCCTTGCAACTTATCCGAATCAATTTGTTGGCAGTCTAGATTCAACTACCTAACAATTGCAACCCTTTGATCAAATTCCGTGGCCTTCACAGGTATTTCCGTTGTCATCTGAATTGCTTCCATCAGGACAAATTGTATTGAACCAATACGAACCATAAGGGACAGCATTTGTCGCTCCTGTCAAATCTGAATTCTCAAAGTATGCACCATCTGATACCCATGCTAGTCCATTGGAATATGTCAAATCTACAAAATCGAACGAACCAGAAGATATGTCAGATTGTGTAAAATCTGCCCCACTAAAGTTCACGTTGTAAAATACTGGGCTCCAATCAAAATTATCCCCAATAATAGTATCACTAAAATCAACTCCATCGAAGGATATATGCCGATTGAACTGAACATTTCCAAGGTTAACGCCTCTAAAACTTGTATTTGTTAGATTAGCGAAAATCCCGAAATTGACATAATCTAATTGGGCGTAACTAAAATCAGTCCCGGATAAATTTGAGTTATTCAAAAATGACCAGCGAAGGTCTGCCCCTGAGAGATTAGAATCGACGATTACGGAATCACTTAGGTCTGCAAAAGATAAATCTGCACCACTCAAATTTACACCGATGAGATGAACAACTAGGTGCGATTCCATCCACTCGACATACTCCAAAGCATAAGACAGGTTTTGCTCCATATCTTCCTTAATCCTATATTCAAAATACCACCCCTCAGCATCAAGGCAAGTTGGGGCTTGTGGGCCAAAAATTATTTCACAAACAATCAATTGAGATGATAGATTCTCTGAGTATAAAACTGAGTAGTTATAATTCATCATTAACAATGAATATTGGTTTTCTAAAGAGGCAATTTCTCCCGTTAACTCTGCTACATTCATTGAAAGGTTAGCGATTTCCTCTTCAGATTCTTCCGAGATACTCGTCAAATTCATTGTAAGGTTAGCGAGTTCAGCCTCAAGAGTTTCAATTTCTTGATCTCTCTCGTTGAGATTATCTTCATAATCAGAGATTACATTGTTGTCCTCGTCGCTTCCGATACAACCTGCAAGTGAAGAGGTAATTATCAAAGTTGAAAATAGGATAGCATGTTGAAATTTTGTTGAACTCATAAATCATCCACATTGAGTGAAGACATAACCCTTTTCCCAGCAACCATTCAACACCTTCGCGTGAGACGCATATCGCTTGGGTAGCGATGCGAACGACCCACGCAAATCCCATTCAAACTCTATGTATTCGTATGGGTATTCGGATTAACCCTTGCAAATTCACAAACTCGTTCAGTTAGCGATTTCAACAATTGCTGCAAACACACTATTACTGGAGTAGATTTGTATGACACGAGAATTCAGTTCAGAACTGACATGACTACTGTCTCCTCCACCACTTGTAGCGCCCCATGTGACGACAGAACCATCGGACTTGAGGGCTGCAAATGCGCCAGCATTAGAATATATTTCGACGACCCCAGAACTCAATTCAGAACTCACGGAACTGCTGTTACCTCCATTTTGATTGCCCCATGTGACGACCGAACCATCAGACTTTAGGGCCGCAAAAGCATAGATATTAGAAAAAATCTCCATGACATCAGAACTCAATTCAGAACTCACGGAACTGCTGTCGCCGCCATATGTATTGCCCCATGTGACGACAGAACCATTGGACTTCAGCGCTGCAAATGCGCTTTGAGTGGCGTAAATCGATGACACTCCAGAATTCAATTCAGAACTTACGGAACTGCTATCTCCTCCATAATCAGAACTTCCCCAGGTGATCACACGATCGCCTTTGAGGGCTGCAAATGCGCCATAATTAGAATATATTTCAGTGACGTCGAAATTCAAAAAGGAACTTACTGAGCTGCTGTCGCCTCCATAGAGGTGATAGCCCCAAGTGACCACTGAACCGTCAGACTTGATAGCTGCAAATGCGTTTTGAGTGGCGTAAATAGATGTCACTCCAGAATTTAATTCAGAACTTACGGAACTGCTATCTCCTCCATAACCAGAATTTCCCCAAGTGACCACGGAGCCGTTAGATTTGACGGCTGCAAATGCGCAACCAGTAGAGAAAATTGATGTCACTCCAGAACTCAATTCAGTACTTACGGAACTACTGTCGCCTCCACAATCAGATTGGCCCCAAGTGACCACAGAGCCGTCAGACTTGACGGCTGCAAATGCGCCGGTGGTAGAGAAAATCGATACCACTCCAGAACTCAATTCAGAACTCACGGAACTGCTGTCGCCGGCACCAGTTGCGCTAATACTGCTACACGAACCTACGCTCCATGTGACTACAGAACCATTGGACTTCAGTGCAGCAAATGCGTTCTCATTAGAGAATATCGATATCACTCCGGAATTCACGGCAGTAAATCCGCAGTATTGTGCGCCAAATGAATAGACAGAACCGTCAGATTTCAGCGCAGCAAATCCAATGCCTGATGAAAAAATCTCCACAACACGAGAACTCAAGGCTAATCTAGCGTCGGGTACGAGTTGACCGCCCCTATCCCAGAGTCCCCAAGTAACGACAGAACCACCGTGACAACCGCCAGTATCAACGCCTTCCCCAGCAGGAGTGTTGAGGCAGATGTCAAGGCTGTTTATCACTCCGTCTCCATCGTCATCAGCACGTTGTGATGGAGTGCACCCATCAGTATCAATGACCTCTCCTGCAAGAGTATTGGGGCAGAGATCGACGCCGTTCATCACGCCATCACCATCATCATCGAGTTGCTCCCATGAGCAACCATCAGTATCAACGTCCTTTCCAGCAAGGGTGCCGGTGCATTGGTCAAGATTATTCATCACGCCATCTTCATCGTCGTCGTTTTGAGATTCAGAACACCCATCAGTGTCAAAAGTTTCTTCTGCAAGAGTATTAGGACAGAGGTCAACGCCGTTCATCACGCCATCTGCATCATCATCGAGTTGGCTCCATACACATCCGTCAGAATCTAACATCATGTTGTTTCCAACCATGATCTCTTCAGCAGGAGTGAATGGGCAAAGGTCAAGATTATTCATCACGCCATCTGCATCATCATCGAGTTGTGATTGAGAGCACCCGTCTGCATTCACTGTTTCTTCAGCAGGGGTGTAGGTACAGAGATCGGCATCGTTCATCACGCCATCTTCATCATCATCGAGTTGTGATTGAGAGCACCCGTCCTTATCTACTGATTCTCCAGCAGGAGTCATTGGACAAAGGTCAGCAACGTTATTCGCGTCGTCTCCATCATCATCAAATTGGTAGGAATTACAACCGTCAGAATCTATTAACTCATCCTCAGTGGGCTCTGCAGCAACAGAAGTACCGGGGCAGAGGTCAAGATTATCCGCTACGCCATCCCCGTCTTCGTCAAGGATTTCCGTTTCCCCACCTAAGCAACCAGCTAGACTTGCGGTTAGCATAATTAGTGCGAGGGATAATGATTTCATTTTGTTCATGAATGCTCCAGTTCATGCGAGGATATAATGTTTCAAGTTACCAGAAGGTCATTGGTACTAATTGCATTCGTATGGGGGGCCCTTGTAAACAAGGGTATTCGGAAGGGTACCGTTGTTATTGATGGTTATACGAAGGGGGCCCCTTTGCATTGGAAACTGCTCAACCCTTATTCTGTAGCAGTTTTTGGAACTATCATGGTCGAAATCCTTTGTCCACATTGTGATGAGGAAATCGGATTAGATAACGATGCTATTGGTGAATTTAGTTGTCCGCATTGTGATGAAGATTTTACCTGGGGTGGGGTGTCAGGTGATGACACATCAACAGATATTTACAATTCGAAAAGTTTCTGGATTGGGTTTGGGTCCCCCAATCTTTTCATTATCCTTGCATGGGGCTCAGCGATATTAATTCATGAATATAAAATTCGATTTAATTTTTTGGGGATTTTTGATTCAGGTCATGCTATTGGGTTATTGCACATAGTGTCATTTTTATCTTGGATATCGATTTTGATTTATGGTATTCGTAGCAAAAACAAAGCAATGTGGAAGGGATCTCTGGTAGGGCTGGCTGCTGCTCCTGCTTTTTTGGTTTTAGGAATTGTGTGGTACGCTGTAGCAACAGATTGGTCGATGGCTAGAACAATCTGATTGTATGCTCAGAGGTTGTATCCGATAACCCTTCGAAATCATATGAGAATACGAAGGGCTTGCAGTGGGTCGCTGCTAACGCTACGGACGCGACAGGCATCTCACGCGTACTCGTAATGAGGAAGAATTGTTAACAACTTCGTATGGCCTTAGCCATGGATCCTCTACACATGACCCTCCTGTTGTCGATTATGTTTTGCTCGTTAGTAGCAGGGCTATTGTTTGGATTTGCAGTCGTCGTGATGCCTGGTATTGCAAAACTCCCTGACAAGGAGTTTCTTTTGGCGTTCAAATACATGGATGGGATCATACAGGACGATCAACCGCTCTTTATTTTGGTCTGGGGCGGTTCAATTCTCTCAGTGATCATCACATCCGTATTGGGAATCATGAACTTAAGCGGCACCCATTTCTATCTCCTCATAATTGCATCAGTTCTGTATTTACTCGGAGTTCAATTACCAACATTCCGATTTAATATTCCTCTCAACAATACACTACAAAACTTGGATATTGAGGCATTGGGGGGAACTGAAGCCGCAATATTTCGTACTGGTTTTGAAACGCCTTGGAATCGTTGGAACAGACTTAGAACAGCTAACGCCATTATCGCAGTATTGATGTTGCTTCTGCTCCTCCTCGGGCTTTGATTGGCATCTAACGCCAACCGACGCCTAATTCAGTGCCTTTCAGACAGGAACAGAGGATTATCAGAGGACGTATGACTCAAATGCGAATTCTTCCATTGGGTAGCAATGGGTCCTCTGAGTGCTCACATTGAGCGAATGAATCTTGAGTTCGTCCTCAATTTCCACAGCCGCAGCCACGTGTTTGGCAAGAAGGGTCATCAGCTTTAGCGGCGACCTCTTGGGTAACTTCTTCTGTGACGGCTTTCTTAGGTTGACGGCGAAGTATATTTGGCAGTCGAACTTTCCTCTGATTCTGAGAAGTGCGTCGGTTCATGTTTTTCCCACAGTGGTGTAGATAATAACCGTTATTGAATCGTTAATAATCAGAACTTTCGGTTCTAATAACTCGACAAGCCCAAACGAGGGAAGAGATTCTATTCCAAAAAATTTAAATACGAAACCCAAAAGGCCTTATATAGATTCACTAGTTTAGTGGGTTGGAGTGGAACATATGGATGATCAGCAAGTAGAAGATATTGTCAAGTGCAGCGACTGCGGAAGTCGTTCACTATCGAGAGACGAAACACGTGGCGAAGTTGTTTGCGACGACTGTGGATTGGTGTTGGAAGACAACGTTATCGACCAAGGTGCAGAATGGCGTGTCTTTTCACCAGAACAAGGCGATCAGCGTGCTCGTACCGGTGCGCCAATGACCGTTATGCTCCACGACAAAGGTCTCTCAACAGACATTGATTGGCAAAACAAGGATTATTCTGGAAAGACCATCAATTCTCGATACCGCTCTCAGTTTTACCGCATGCGAAAGTGGCAGAAGCGAAGCAGAGTCAGCAACGCTACAGAACGCAACTTGGCTATGGCTCTTGCAGAATTGGACCGAATGGCAAGCCGTCTTGAACTTCCGAAATCCGTTCGTGAGGCTGCGGCTGTTAACTACAAGAAAGCAGTTGACAAGCGTTTGATTCGAGGCCGTTCTATTGAAGGGGTTGCAGCAGCATCGCTTTACGCAGCTTGCCGACAATGTGGAGTCCCACGAACACTCGATGAGATTGGACAGGCATCTCGTACTGGCCGAAAAGAAATTGGCCGAACATACCGATTCATGGTCCGAGAACTCAAGATGAAAATCATGCCAACAGGACCTGAAGATTACATTTCCCGATTCTGTTCAGGACTTGGTTTGGATGCAGAAGTTGAAGCCAAAGCATACGAACTCATCAAGGCCGCTCAAGAGAAGGAATTGACCAGTGGTCGAGGACCGACAGGAATTGCAGCATCCATTATCTACATCGCATCAGTTTTGTGTGGAAAGCGCAGAACTCAACGTGAAGTTGCTGAAGTTGCTGGAGTTACAGAGGTCACCATCCGTAACCGATACAAAGAACTCATTCAAAATCTCAACATTGAGCTTGACATTTGAGGATTGCATCCTTTGGAACCGTGTTAGGAGGGGCTGTGCGTGAGCAAGATTCGGAAGAACATTTCAAACGAAGCGTTTGAACTTGTAGCAACCGGTTTGGTTGAAGCACTGGAACGGGGCACCATCGCTTGGCCTCTTCCTTCTCCGCCAATGAGCGACCCAGACTTCCCGGCTATTGCTCCAACATCACCTCACGTGTTGTTTGAACAAGGTCTTGGAATCCTCAACGTTGACCGTGGCATGTTTGACCGTCATCTTAATTCCGTAGTCGACCTGATCGTACCTCACAGAATGAACCTCAGTGATGATCCTTTCGAGATTCACGAGCGGTGGCTAAAACGTCGTATGAGCGAAGTATCAAACCGTCTTTTGTTTTGCATCGCTACCGACTGGCTGGCTCAAGCGTTTGACCCGCATGCACCTAATACGGATCGCTGGTGGCTTAGTATCGCTTTGCTCAACGGGCTTTCAACGGTACCTCACGGCCAACCTGTTCACCAAGGGTACCACCTCGTAGAATCCATCGCACTCGCCGAGCGCCCAGGGACATGGCATACCCAGCCCGACGCTGGACCGCAGCACATGGATTGGAATCCTACCGCAGTTGTCCCGCGAATGTCGACGGTCGTCGTGGCTCACACACAAGGTGTTGAGGCGGCAGTTTGGCTTCTTGAACGTCTGGAAAACAGCGATTCCCCACGCCGCCTGCTTTTGATGCAATGGATTCGGCTGCTGATGGAACGAAAACCCCTGATTGAACCGTTAGGCCTCAAAGAAATTCTACTGAGGCGGGCAGCAGATGAAGACCCTGAAATCGCAGCCCAAGTAACGCTTTGTCTTGCAAAATCCGTTGAAGCCGACCGCGACTTTGGACTTGAACTCACCCAACGACTTCATGCTAGAGATGAGCCATTGGTTCAGCGCGGTTTAGCCGACGTGTTAACCCGATTATTCCGCCGACTTGGTGAAGACGCCATCCCCTTTCTCAATGACATGCTCGACTCCGAAGACGAGAGTGTATTGGCCGCAGCAAGTGCAACTGTTGGAGATTTGAAGTATCTTGACAAGGCACAATGGGCAGACCGTTTAGCATCACTTGCACACCACCCATTGGCTGTTGTTCGAAGGAATCTCGTTCCAAACCTTCGGGAGTACATCGAGTATGACTCGACCGATGCCCGGGGACTTCTTCACCAACTCTGGTGTGACGGTGACGAAGTCGTCCGAACCCGACTACGAGAACTACTCATCCGTATGGAAGAGGTTGACTCCGAACAATTTGCGCAGCGAATAACAGGACTTCACGAGCAAAACGCCGACCTTGAACCGCTTTGGGAAATCCTCACTCTCCGTCGCTCAGAGCGTTGCGAATCATGGAAGACATGGTTGTCCGAAGGCGGCTCACATCCAACCACAATACAGAAGCCTCTTCCCCAGTCAACATTGGAAGAACCTGGAGAGCTCCCCGAATTAGAGGATGCACTTGATTTCCTTGACCAAGAACTTGGCTTCCTTGACTGATTACTCTTCTTCATCAAGAGCAAGAGGTCCTTTGGTAATTGACCAAACATAACATCCGTTAAACAGCGCAAGTGACCCTATTAGGGCAAGAATCAATCCAGCTGGCTCTGGAGCAACACCATCCGCATCAAATAACGAGAGCAAGCGAGTCATGACCAGACAAGCCAGGCCGAAAACAACGACTGACAACCATGTGTCTTCGGGATTTTTCCATCTGTTAACAGTCGGCGCAATCCCAAATCGGCCAAATGTGCGCTCATACCAAGCAAGATACAAACAGGAAAGACCCGCTAATCCGAGAACACCGCGGCTAAATGATGCGGAATCCCACGGCCCTAGAGGTGCAACATCGAAGAAGGTCTGTACCACAAGTAACGCTCCTGCCACCGTGAGGGAAATCGAGACGGTTTTTGCCTCCATGCTTCCTGCGTGGTGGGCCACGCTTGAAAGCCTGTGCCTTTGTCGCAGTACTATGCAGCAAGTTCGTGACGCCGTGATTGTAGCTGGGGGATTAGGCACTCGGATGTTCCCAGTAAGTGCAATTCAACCCAAGGAAACGCTCCCACTTATTGATGTCCCATTGCTCACACATTTGGTTATGGAAGCCAAGAATGCTGGAGCAACTCGTCTTCACATCATCCTCTCTCCTCGGAAAAACCTCGGAGATTTTCTTGCCGATCGTTCTGACCTAGCATCAATGAGGCCCGAACTTGATGAAACTCTCTTCAACATCACAAAAGACATTGAGGTGTTCACTCACATTCAGCATGAAGCCAAGGGCATTGGAAATGCACTACAGTGTGCTCTTCATGCTATTGAAGGGCCCATGCTGGTTTTGCTTGGGGATAATGTTCTCATGGACATCCACAGCCCAACAACGGCGTTCGCCCCCTCTACTGCTTCCCAGCAGTTGGTTGAACAATTCAATCAGCACGGTCAAGCCACCGTTGGATTGATGGAAGTTCCAGAAGACCAAGTGAGTCTCTATGGGATTGTTTCCATGACTGAGAACACCATCACTGGAATGGTTGAGAAACCGCCTCTAGCTACAGCACCAAGTCGTATGGCATTGTGCGGCCGATACGTATTTCCAGACACAACCCAAGCCCTGTTGGAAGAGTATTCGTATGAACGGTGTGGGGATTTACAAACCATTGCCTTACAAGAGCATTGGATGAATGAAGGAACCCTCCATGGCGTTCTTCTGGATAAAATGCAATGGTATGATTCAGGCTCACCACTTTCGTGGCTTAAGGCCCAAGTTGACCATGCACTACGCCGGCCGGAATATTCGGAAGCTCTGCTCAACTGGCTTCAAGAGCGTTTGAACGATTAACGCTGCCCAGGCTTCCAAAAGGTGAGTGGCTCGGGTTGATCGCCCTGTGCTCTGCGCAGAGCGAGATGGTCAGCACGTTCGTTCCAACGGTGACCTCGGTGTGCTTTCACATGCGACCATGTTAGCGGCCGCAAACCTGCAACTTCTCTCCAAAGCAATTGCACTTGGCGAACCAATTCTTTGTTGGCCTTTGCTTTCCATGCTCCACTAGCAAGGTTGCCTGCATATTGGGAATCAGCACGAATCACAGCGGACTCTTCGCCCCCCTCTACGAGAAGCCAACGGAGAGCTGCTGCGAACCCACACAACTCTGCTGTGTTGTTTGAGCCTACTTCAGCACCAATGAATCCCTCTCCATCGGGGTCAGTGATTACTCGTCCTGAGGTCTCTTCAACAATTTCACCGGTCCCCCGACCTAACCCGGAGTCGCCTTTGACAGCCACTAAGGCCCAGGCTGCAGGTGTTTGTGCGTCGACATTTTGATTCCCAAGACAAGAGCCATCAACATAGAGGCTCCAGAAGGGAGATGTGCTCAAACGGCTCACTCGCCGATTTCAGCCTTGTAACCAGCAGCGTCCATGAGTTCGGAAACGCCTTCCGGGTTGTCGAGTGTCATTTTGACAATCCAACCCTCGCCATAGGGAGAGGTGTTCATCAATTCAGGAGTGTCATCAAGGTCCATGTTGACCGCTGTAATGGTTCCAGCAAGCGGTGCGAAAATCGGAGATGCGGATTTGACAGATTCCACCACAGCGAATTCGCCCATGACGTCCATGACGTCACCTTCAGCAGGCAGTTCAATGTAAACAATATCAGTCAGCATTTCTTGAGCGTGGTCGGTAATTCCAATGGTGACGGTGTCCCCATCAAGTTTCAACCATTCGTGTTCTTTAGTGTAGTACAAGTCTTCTGGGATTTCACTCATCGTGCTGCCTCATTTTGCTGATGAGGAGGCCCCTCATGAATGCACCGATTTTCGGCTTCTTTATTCTTCTTCATTCAATTCGCTGGTCAAGACCTTGGATTCAAGTTCAGCCCAGGCATTGTTAACATCTTCAGACCGTTGTACATCCTCGATATCATCCTTCACCCGGGCAGCCATTACTTCATCGGTTTCATTGGAAAATTGTGATGCAAGAGGGCCTTTTCCATTAGAAAGTTGCCAACCAAGGACCAAGCACACCAAAGCAACAATTGCAAAACCATGGATTGCGTTGATTGAATCCAACGATGAACGTTGATCTTGCATAGCAAAACCAACGCCGAGGAGCAACCCCATGCCAGCCCCCATGAGGAGTCGAGAAACTGCAACTGCAGGAGGGTGCATGAACGTTCCAAGAACTTCTTACGGATGAATCAACCGATGAGCCTGATGTGCTCAGTAGGTTTCTCGCATCAACTTGTGAATCTTATACGGCAATAATGCCCGATTAACCGGAGTGACCTCGAGTATACGACCGTCGTCACGACGACGAATGTCTTGCAAGAGTGGGTGACGGCTCTTCTTGTGAAGGGTTAGTAAGGTAGGCATATCCACTTCTAAAGCACTGCGCACCGCGCTAACGAAAGCCTCTGATTCAACTGAGAACTTACCAATTTCGTCGATGACGAGGACCTCACAGTTATGCTGGGCGTAATCAATCGCTGGAATGGCAACCCTGTTCAATTCTTCAATATCTATGCCGTATCCAAGAACCCGTAGGCGAGAATCAATGCTCTTGTGCGCTATGATGCCCTCTTCTCCCGTAACAACATCAATGATTTTGTATCCTAGCCGTTCTCCGTTTTCGAGGAGTGGTTCGGTTCGAAGACCGCCCAATATTGGCTTTTCAACGGTGCCTCCACGCATTTTTATTTCTCGCGTGCGCTCATCTACGAGCATTTTGAGAACTTTTTCCATTACTGCGGACTTTCCACTACGAGGCAAGCCAGTGATTCCGATTTTTGGATGAATGCCCATTGAATTGCGTCCTCCGAAAAGTCGTACAACCTTTTCCAACGGGTTATGTGATATAAAATCTAGGGCTACCAAGGTGCGATATCGGAAATTAAATTCGCGAAATCATACAATCAATTGGTGACAGTGCTGATTTGTGGAAAAGCCTCAGGCAATTCCAACGGAAGCATTTCCAGTTCGTAATTGTTGACGTTATTGTTTGCAGCCCAAGCGCGAGCCCACTCGTCGAGGTCATCGTTGTTGAGGTGCTCACACAACCAATTTAGGCCGGATTCAAGGTTTTCATGCTCAGAAACGAGACGATCTTGTATTTCTTGATGGAGCTCAATGTGGTTGACACTGTTGCCCAGCACACTTCCTTCGGGGATTACTGCCCATCGGAGTCGGCGCTCTTGGTGAGCGTTGACAATAGCTTGGCAGGCCAGTCTGGGGCCGAAGCGAGGGTGATGGTCTCCAATCCACATGGCGAGTTGCCGTTCACTGGCGCGAGAAGGGATATCGGTTCTAAAGGCAGGATGGCGGATAAAGACCTCTCCATCTTCATTTTCCGAAAAGTGCACACCACGAATGAACGGGCGACTGCGCTTCCCTTTGACCCATGTTTCTATGAATTTCGCATGAGCAGTTTGGTCAATTTCACCGACGCGAACACGAACTTGTCGTTCGTTGGTTGTAAGCGGGTGTGTTTCATCACTCAAGCGAGGGAGCAAGGCCAATCGGTCCAGAACCTCAAGCGTATACTTGCGTTCAATACGGTCCCTTGGGAGCCGTGGAACAGCCCATGTGTCGCGGGCCCACGAGGTCCATCGCTCATCTTTCAATTCAAAGACCGGGACACGACTCGATAGTCCTTCACCATCTCGGCGTAGGTCGGATCGTGTAATTGGTCCGTGGATCATGAGATTGGTTCGGTCGCCATTGGCTGTGATGCCCAATACGACAACGCCTTGTGTCATTCCTGGGAAGAGCAAGTTTGCTTCTTCAATAGCCCACACCTGTGTCCAAGCATGTTCCTTGACCAGGAGTTCTCGGAGTGGATGAGAGGATTGTTCACGCAACAAACTATCTGGCGCAACCATCCGCAATCGTCCACCTTCTTCCAGTATTTGCAAACTGCGTTCAATGAACAGGCGGTAGAGGTTGACGTTGCCTCGCATGGTTGAGAAACGCGGCTTATCGTCGTCTTGGAGGGCGCGAAGTTGCTCTCCAAGTTCCTTGCGAAGACGGCTTCCGTCTTCCATCCCGCGGAAACGGTCTTTGATTCGGAGCCAAGGAGGATTGGTGAGGACCAATCGTGGTTGCTGTGACCACGGCCATTCACCTTGGAGTGCGTCACCCTGCTGAACGCCTTCGTCAAGGAGGGCTTCCATTTCTTTTCGTGAAATTTTACCAGGAGTTTCTGGGCCGAAACTGACCAGTTCGTGTCGGATGGATTCGAGAAGTAGTCGTGCCTTTGTGCTTTGAACCACCAATGGATCGATATCAAGAAGTTGGATGTTGCTGAAGAAACGTCGCGTATCTTCTTTCTTAATTTCATCATCGGCCTCATCGTGGGCGTCAGCGTGACGGCGAATGAGGCGAGCATGGAACAAGCCACCGCCGGTTGCAGTATCAGCAACAGGGAGAGGGATACCGCTCAAGGTGCGTCGGCCTTCTTCGACCGCTGCCGCTTCAGCTTCGTTGTCTACCTCATTTTCTTGAGATGCTACGGGTAGGTTGAGTTGCTCGACATGTTGTCTGAAGCCAGGAGGAAGATTGCTCATGAGGAAATTTGATTGCTGAACAGGCTTTTTGGGATTGATGAGAGTTTCACGCATTTCGGACGCAATGACGGCGTCGGCCAAACGAGGTGGAGTTGGGTGGGCGCCGCGAGGAGAGCGACCGTCGGACTCGGCATCGTGCCGAGCCAATAGATGGTCGAGCACATGCCCCGGGTCGGTGAGAAGATTTGCCGGAAGTGTTGGCCAATCTTCAGGAAGGAGCGCGGCGATTGGTTGGAAGGATTTGAGGGACTGCTCCCATGTGCTGAGCCAGATATCAATCTGTTTGTTGCGGTCAGCAAGACATCGATCTAGGCGCGCATACCATCCGCTGACTCCGTTTTGCATCATCCCCACCACTCCAAGCGGGTCGGCTTTCTATCTTTGAATGTGACTCTTCCCGCAAGGCTCAAAATTTGTCGTTTTGCTCAGAGAATTTTAGAAAATTCTTGATACCAATTCCAACCGTCTCCAACCCAATCAAGAAGAGAGGAAAGCTCTTCTTTACTGATGCCTCCAGCTTTGGCAATTGCCTTCAGTGCTTTGATTTCTTTCGGGTCGTAACTCCCATCAATAGCAGCGACGAACGCAGCATCTCTAAGAATGAAACGAATTAAGCCCTGTTCTAAATCTATCAGAGATTGTTCAAGGGGGACGGGGTGCTCAAATCCTGAACGGATGTCAACTCGGACTTCCGGATGAATCATACAACGTCCCATCATTGCTTCAATCACTGCGATTTCTTCCCGGACGAGTTCGCCATCAGCTGCGGCAATGTAAACCAAAACCTCGGCATACCTGCGCAATTCTTGTGGTGAACGATGGCTCAAACCATCAGGGAACATGGTTCATTCCTCAAGGTTGTCCAAAATGTCGTAGCCTTCTTTCATCCACCTGTAACCAGCCACGGTCCAATTGAGCAGCTGGTCAACGGCATCTTCCTTGAGCCCTAGAAGTTCAGAAATATCCTCGAGCGCATCACGCTCGTCCTCGTCAACCTTCCCATCTGCTGCTGCCATCATGACGGCGTCACGCAGAGCGAGACGACCGGCTTCTCCGGACAAATTCTCCATACACTCTTCAAGAGAAGGAGGATTTTTCAACTCATCCCGAATCATTTGCCGCTGATTGGGCGAAAGCAGGGCTGTTCCAAGCCGTTGTTCAAACATCGCCATCTCGTCAATGGTCAATTCGTCATCAATTCGAGCCATGTAAGCAAGAAGTCGCGCATAGGCGAACCGCTCTTCTCGGGGTAATTTGTGAACCGTATCAGGTAGCATCGGAAACAAACGAACGCTTCTTCCACAAGAACTCAACGGTTGGAAACCCCCGCGTGAGGGCTATCTTCAAACCTCATAGCCATCACCGAAGCCTGTGAGTGCGAAGGCCAAGCCAAACGTTGTCATTTGGACGAACAAGGGTTGCGGCGCTTGTGTTCGTGCAAAGCAGCTGTTTGAGAACAAGCAGGTGGAAGTAACCGAACGACGGCTGAAGAACTCCCCGTCGATTCAACGCGCCTTCAGCATGGCTTCACGCGGTGCAAAAACAGTCCCTCAGATCCTTATTGATGGGACATTAGTCGGTGGATTTGACCATCTCCTGATTCTTGAAAAGTCTGGGGAATTGGACGTAATGCTTGGACTATCAGATTCACTTCCCGAACGGTCGGCATGGCAGAGGTTTCGCGCATGGGCAGGATTGGGCTAGCATCCAAAGCAAGTCTTGAAAGACTTTGAAACATTCACTTTGCTCATGGACCCTAGTATCAACGTGCTTGGAGGGCCTCTCCAAACCTGTTCAAACGAACCTCTAACCGGCTGGTATCGAGATGGCTGTTGCAACACCGACTCCAATGACCGAGGCTCACACACAGTTTGCTGCGTTCTCAACGAAAATTTTCTTCAATTCGCAAAAGGGCAAGGAAATGATTTGATTACACCTGTCCCCGAATTTAACTTCCCAGGGCTAAAGCCAGGCGACTCATGGTGCGTTTGTGCCCGAACATGGCTTGATGCAGTGAATGCTGGACAAGCATGCCCTCTTGATTTAGAAGCAACCCACGAGCATGCCCTCAAGATTATTCCACTTGGGGTTCTTGAGACTCATGCAGTCTGATCATCCGGGTCTTCATCTTTGTATTGAAACACCAAAACTCGCATAGTGAGCCACACCACGAAGCCCCAAGCAAGCATGTTGACTACCGACAACACTCTCAGTTGATCCGGGTACATCTCCGAAAGCGTCCCAATGGTATAGCTGGAGCCAACGAGACTGAAAATATAGGTGGGAATTGAGGTTGCAAAGGTCCACTTGACGGGTTTTCTTGCGTCAAATGTATAGGCGCGGTGAACGAAATGCGCCATGACTCCAGTTACGCCCCAAGCAATTCCCCACAAGATACGAACATCCGTCTCTGTAAACGACCACAAAAACACCTCCCATGCAATAAAAAATGCAAGACTGTTGAAGCTGCCCGCAATTCCAAATCGAAGCAAAGACCCCCGAGGTGCAAAGCGGGCTAAAACGGATGCATCGGCCATATCAATCGTCGTTGGTGACAACATCACTTGGTTTGCCAGTAAGGATGCCGCGCAAGTGTGCATTATCGTCTTGAATCGCATCCATGAACGCGTACTTAACGCCCAATTCTTCAGCCAACACTCCAAGTGCCAGACTGTCTTTTGGTAAGCACTTGCCACCAAAGCCCCGACTGAGTCCAAAAATAGGGTCCAGGTGTGAAGGGCCGATGGGTTGAGCCTGCTCTGCCGTAATGATGTCACGAATTCCATACCAGTCCTCGCCCATGGCTTCGCAAATATCGTACAGTTGGTTGGCGAAGGTTACCTTCACTGCATAGAATGTATTCTTGGTATATTTCACCAATTCAGCCTGAGTTGGCGTCACATGAAACAATTGTTCTCTACGTAGGACACCGGCTTCCTTGTGTTGTTCAAACACCCGCTTTACAACGTCTTCATGATGGGAGCCAACAACCAAAATATCTTGATTTGCAAAATCCTCCAAACGCTGACGCTCAACCAAGAATTCCGGTGAATAAGCGATCTTCAGATGTGGATAGCGCTCGTGATAGAGCTGCGTTGTTCCTGGAACAACGGTGCTCTTGATGACAGCAGTGAATCCTTCGGGGAGTGCGTCAAGGACTTCCTCAACAATCCGAGTATCACAGGCCCCAGTTTCGGGGTGTGGGGGCGTTGGAACAGCGATGTATGCGAAATCAACATGGCCAATAACGTCCTCAAGAGAAGTCCCTCGTGCAGGGTCGTGGACGAAGAGTTCATGGGCATCTGAAAAGCAATGCTCAATAGCGCCTCCGACCATGCCTGCTCCAATAATTCCAATTTTCACAACATCTCCTCCTTATCGGTGCGGGGTCGGGTCCAACTTGCCTTCCTTAGCCATCAAAGAGGCTTTGAGCAATGTATCAGGAGTGCCACAATCTACCCATGTTTCTTCGCCAACAGAAATCAATTCAGCCTCTTTGTCACTAACATAGATGCGGTTCACATCAGAAATCGATGTGTTAACACCGTGGATGGCTTCTGCCCGGTCCAAATACGACCAAAACCGTTCGTCAAAAAGATAAATCCCACCAATAGCAAGATTTGAGGGAGGGTTTTCGGGCTTCTCAACGATATCAACCACATTCCCATCTCCATCGATAACACCAACGCCAAAGGCTTCTGGATGTTCTTCTTCTCTCGCCATCAAAATGCAACCAGGTGGTGTTTCAGCATTGGAGAAGTCTGCAACGATTTCCTTCAATTCCATGGTAGTGATGTTATCTGAGAAATAGATTAACAGACGAACTTGGTCGTTGTAGGGGCGAGCAAGTTTCAGCGCTTCAGCAACGCCTCGAGGCTCTTCTTCAATGACGTAATGAATCCGCTCTCCCTCGAGTCCTTGACCAACGTGGCGAGTGATTTGCCCGATAAATTGGTTTGAAACGATGGTGATGTCTTTAATTCCAGCACGACGAATCGTCCCGAGAGCGTAATCGATAACAGGGCGTTCATACAATGGAAGCATCGTCTTTTGTACGTAGTTAGTGAAGGGGTAGAGGCGACTTCCGTGGCCTCCGGCGATAAGAATGGCCTTAACCTCCATAGAGATACCACGAGGCGACCCTGTATTGAAACTGCCCCACCCTGTCTATTGAGGTTCGTCAGATTTCATCACTTCAGAAACGGCACCGTCTTTGGCGTTTTTCTCAAACCATTCCGTCGTCACCAAGTCTCCCAAGCGCTCAACACCCGCTTCAATGAGGTCTGCATCATCTGCCTCAGACCTTTTCCACCGTTCCTCTGCTTGCTTTGCATACATGAGGTCAGCATCTCGCAAAAGGTGTTCACTTTGCAGCAGAGGTCCTTCCAACCCTTCGTATTCTTTTTCATGAATGGCGGGGTCTACGCGTTCCCGTTCTTTGTTGAATGCATCCATGTGGTCGGATAGTGCTGGGCCCTTTTCATCACCACCACGACCTCTTTTTTGCTCGTAGTTTGTGCGTTCCATGCCCGAAAATTTGGCAGCGATGAAGGCCTGATGGAGTCGCTCCATGGACGCGTCATCAACATTCAACTCAGATAGCACATCCCAATCAAATTCGATGGCGTCAATAAATTTCAGTAGGCGTTCTTCGCTCTTAGAACGATGATTACGCCGCAATCCTTCACTGGCTAACGTGATTGCCGTTGAGGTGACACCGAAGTATTGCAAGGGTGGAGGTAAGAACAGTAAAACACAAAATGTCGCAAGAAGGAAATTACTTGCTTTCCACCGAAACAGAGAGGTGCTTTCGTCAGCGAAGTAATCCGAAAACGGGTTAAGTTCACTGGTCAAATTAAACCCTCACAAGTCCAAGAGATTCTTCAGCCGCTCCATGCAGGCATCGTCAAGTTCGGTATCTTCCTTCCATCCGAGTGCCTTAAGCCCCTGAAGTTGGCTTGAACGAATACTCGTGGTCATTCGTTCCACTGAGAATTGCATCAAGAGTCCAAACAAAAGGAAAGCCGCAAGGCCAAACTCCCATCTGGTGAGTCCCATAATGCCCAATGAAAGAGCGATCCCCGTGATGCCGGCAACAACTGCTCGGTTTTTCATCCGAGAGTATGAGGCTGTGGCGTCAAGAATTCGACGCGCCCCTTCCTTCTTCGTCATGGCCGCCATGTCTAAGCCAAACCGCTGTTCAAGGTGAAGATACCGCTTCTTTTTTGAGCCATTCGTTGATTTCCTTAAGCGCCTCAGACCCCGTATGTTGGGTTCTTACCGCGGAGGGTCGAGCATTCATGTCTTGGACAAGTACACTATCTTGCATGGTGACATTCCCTCTTGGCTGCAAAGCAATTTGAGCGAGAAGGTCTCCCATGGTTTGCTGCATGTTGGCGGTTTGTTCTGCTTGGAATGACAGCAGCCGCTCCATGCTTTCAAGAACAATGTTGCTCCGTTCTTGACGGCTGTCAAGGGCGCGTGAAGCTGCCTCCATGGCTTCTTCTTGTCGCTTGAGGAGTTCTCTAGCCGCTGGACTGCCGACCGCATCTCGGCGTTGAAGTTCTTCAATGGCGGTGTTGAGTTCTATGTGACGGCGTGTGAGAGCCGCTTCCAAACCTTCGATGTGGGCGTTTGCTTCTCTAAGGTGCCCCACCATTTCTCGATGGTGGCGTTGCATGGTTCGCATCTCGCTATGATGATGTGTAGCCTCAGAAAAAAAAGCCATCAGAATGGAGAGGGCTAAAGCAAGTTGAGGATGGAATAAGAAGGCAGTAGCGGTGAACCATGTCAGCGTTGCGATGGAGAGCGAGCGTAGTATTCCCATACAATATACTCAGTCCCCGAACATAAAGAGGATGCCTTGGGACTTATGCGGGACCCCGCTCATTGAGGGAATAAAATGAAGCAGTTATCATCGATTTCAATCAATCCGCCAATGGAAAGAAGGTGGTCCAGAGCTTCATCGGTCTCATCATCATCAATGTTGTATGAACGTGTTCCTTTGAAAATCGCTTCAAGAGTTGCAACCGGTTCGCCACTCGCAAGTTCAGCCTCTACGGTGATCAGTACGGTCTGGCAAGCAATGGCAAGAAGTGGGTCGTCAGTATTGTCATTCGGCATGAGGTCAATGAAAACACTCGAGGGGTGCGGCTCTTGTCCAAGATTTACTGGCTCAGCCGCCCGACTTGGTTCAACTGCTCGTTGCCCTAGGCCTCGTAACGGGTGTTCTTCGTTGATGTCAAAGCAGTCAAACAAATTTCTTTGGTATGGGTCATCCGCATGTTCCTTCCGAGTAACGCCTTCAATCCTACGGCCAAGGTCGTCCAATCGTTGAAGTCGTTGCTCAATGGCTAATTTTTCATGCAGTAAATCCACACTCAAGAGATCCATGGCATTGTTGGCTTGCTTAACAAGCCAATCATGGACGTTCCAATCCGGATTGACGCCGAGCATCACATCTGCTAATTGACGAACCTCAAGGGGCATGTCATCAAGAGCGACACGGGTTTCCTGTTCCTTTTGTCCCTCATCCGCCATGACAGTGCTTGAGAGATGACAGCCTATGAAGCATGCCCCTCCGGATGAACCATAATTTCCGATGGAGACCGTTTACAGCCTCGGCAATCGCAGTAAATTAGTACGCCACAGGAAAGAAAGGTAAGCGTTTGGCCGCGCGACGCTTCGCCTTTTTCTCACGAGGGTTTCGTTCATGTATGGGCGCCCTGTCCCGACATCATGGGTGACCACCGCATTACAGTACTGCCGGGCGATGGAACAGGGCGCGAAGTTGCCTTGGAAGCCCAACGGATTCTTGATACAATTCAAGCAAATACGAATCATGGTTTCGACCAAACGGTCATTCCGTGTGGCGGACAGCATTACCTTTCGACCGGTGAAGAATGGGCCCCAGGTTCATTTGAATTCTGCCGCGATGAAACGGACGCGATCTTCCTTGGAGCCATTGGACAACCCGGTGCTCGTTTGCCGAACGGAGACCTCGCAGGAGGGTCAGTCATCCTTGGTCTTCGCAGCGGCTTGGATTTGTATGCCAATGTTCGTCCGATCAAACTCTACGAAGGGGTACCGCACAAGATCCACGGAGGCTTCCGTCAAATTTGGGAGCCCGGAATGGTCGACATGACCATCCTTCGGGAAAACACAGAAGGCCTCTACCACGCCCTTCTCCGCCGCAGTGCAGACCGCGCCCAAGGACGTCCAGAATACGAGCCAGAACCCATGACCTTCCCCGGTCTAGAGGGCGAAGTAGCCTACGACCCACGACCAATTTCACGAGCTGGTTCTCAACGATTGATTGAGATGGGCTTTGAGGTTGCAGCCACTCGAAACGGCGCTCCAAGCGATGGACAACGCCGTGTCTCATGCATTGACAAATCGAACGTTACCCGTGGATGTCAATTGTTCAGGAAGACATTTGAATCCATTGCAGGAAAGCACCCAGATACAGAAGCGGATTACGGCTACATTGACGCATTCATGCAGTGGCTCACTCGCTCACCTGAGCACTACGACGTCGTCGTAACATCCAACATGTTCGGAGATATCTCAACAGACTTGGGTGCAGTTTTGCAAGGAGGAATGGGCATGGCAGCATCCGGTAACATCGGTGACCAACATGCATTCTTCGAACCCGTTCACGGCTCAGCACCCAAGCACGCAGGCCTCAACAAGGTCAACCCAATCGCCTCCATCAATTCCATTCAGATGATGATGGACTACCTTGGCCGTAAAAACGGCGAAGATGAATTGATTGAAGTTGCCCGTCTGATCGATGATAGCGTTGCAGACCACCTCCGAGAAGGAAAGCTCGTCACATACGACATCGGTGGAAGCGCATCTTGTTCCGACGTCGGGACGGCTATCGCAGATCGTTTGGCTCACAAGTTGAGCGAGCGTTTCTGATTTGGAAACAACATTCACTCTTCTTTGAGTGTATTGAGCATCCATTCCAATGCACGGTCGAGCGTTGCATCGTTATCATAATGGGCATCGATGGCAATTGAAGACGAATCTTCTAGCATAGCGACCATGTTCTTCAACGTCCTTGATAATTCATCAACGATGGTAATGGTTCCCTCGCGAGCCGACCGTGACCTAGGGTTCAGGTCAATCACAATGACTGTTTTTCCCATTTCCATCAAGGCTCTGCATCGGTCCCCGTCTTCAAGGGGGACAAGAATTACATCGCTGTCTAAGATTCCTTCTTTGTGGCAGGCTGCCCGCGGACCTTTGAGTCCAGGTATGAATGCATTTGGCGCATGACCGAGGACTTCAACATCCAATCCAAGGATGTTCTTCCTCTCTGAAATATGGCCGAGAATAGCCTTCATGCGCTCCGGGGTCCTGTAAAAAATATTGACTTCCAATGGGCATCCAAGTGCAGAGGCCAGGATCAACATCTCATCACTCGCAAGTGCCGCAACGTTTCCGTTGACACTGAGAACAGTTCGCTCCCCTTGAATCATTGAAGCAAGAGCATGCCGTGTAGCATCAAGAGCGCTCGGGATGGTCACTTCACCAAGCAGATAGTCAAACGCTTCTCCACGGCCGTGTGCAATCATTGCACTGGCGGCAAGCATCCCTTTCTTTTCGGCTTCTTCTAATCGGTGCCTCATCAATAATGAGGCGTAACGCGGATGACTGGGGTCTGCAGCGATTTCATCCATATTATCACCTTACAAGCCTTGAGCAAGCATACTGAGGTCCATCGGCTTGACGCCCCGATTGATCGCACTGGTCGAGACCACATCAAGCCCACATTCGCGCCACTCATCAAGGCCTTCGAAGGTAATTCCACCGCTTGCTTCCAAGACAACATGTTGACGAATTTCTTGCTCAATCATTTGTTCTGAAACAGATTTGCAAGCGTCTGGAGTAAAGTTGTCAAGCATGATGACGAGACGGTCAACACCGTCAGCCTTTCTTCCCGACCATACCATGGCGGCCATCATCGCTTCTTTTTCAGTACGAACTTCAACCTCTAGAAAAGCCCCAACCTCGGACATATCTACGGTTTGCAAAAAGGCGACGAGCCGATGTTCATGTGAATCCAACTCTTGGTGCATGCTGGCAAGGTCGTTTTCTTTGATCATGAGGGCGTCTGTTTTAGAGAGCCGATGTGATAGGCCACCGCCCATGTGTACTGCCCATTTGTCCAAGAGGCCCCAAACCGTTTTGCGCGTACAAGCAATCTGTTTTGGCGCGATGGCGGACCAACGCTTCGCATTGGTTGCAATTCCTGAAAGCTGACCCAACATGTTGAGAATTGGCCGCTCAATGATAAGAAGGCTGTCTCGGTCTCCGGACAAACTGGCGATTTCATCGCCTTCCGAGACCCGTTTACCATCGCCTGCAAACCATGAGATGCGGACGGATGGCGCCCATATCTGAAGCATGTAATCTACAGCAGCACAACCGACAATCAAACCATCTTGGCGTGCAACGATTGTAGCATCAACTTGTTCTGAGCGACTTGAAAGAGGCATATCGATGCCGTCATCCCCGACCATAGCACTGACCCAGCGGTCAATGCTTGCTAGCAATTTACGACTTGCTCCGCCCTCTACTGTCCACAGTTCGTGTCCGCGGTCATGAGGCACAGGTTGCTCATCGGCCATGAATGACGGAATGCGAACCTTCACTTCAAGCCAACCCTTGAACGCACATCTTTTCACCCACGACCCTGAGGCGATGGTATGGCTCGTGTGACGGTGATTGGTGCGGGCCTTTCAGGACTGACAGCCGCCCTTTACGCTACAACGGCGGGCCATCATGTTGTGATTCTTGATCGCGGGGAACATCTTGGTGGGCGCGGCACCTCGGAATCTCTTGATGGAATTCCATTTGGATTTGGTCCACATTTATTACAATCAAACGGCCCACTCGCCAAGGTTACAAAGAAGGTCAGTCGCCTGAAAATGGTGCTTGGCACATTGCGTATTGACCGCCTGCACGTATCCGGTGTGGGGCCACTTCGACCTCGCGGGAATGTCAAGCAAGCATCGCTACTACGGAGGGTACTGAAAGCAAACGACCGAACACATCCTGCTGTTAGCGGAGCGCACCTCCTGGCAAATATGGGCGCTTTAGATGCGGATCTATCTCGTTTCAAAGCGTTACAAAATGGAAAGCTGTGTGTGGTCGGTGAAGGATGGTCCGGCGTTGTCGGCCGAATGGCCTCGGCGTTGGATGAAGTTGGCGTGCTTATCGAGGCATGTTGCGACGTAGTTTCAATTCAGGAGGGAACCGTCCATCTCGCTGACAAACGTGAATTAGAAAGCGATGTCATCATTGTAGCATGCGGTTGGAAGCGAGCAAAAAAGTTACTCTCCCCGCACTGGCTAGGAGAAGAACCAGACCTCCGACCAATCCTTGCAAGCACCGTTGATGCCGCCCTTTCTTCCCGCCCTTTGTCACAGCGACATGGAATTATTGACGAAGAGGGCGGCGTTGTTATTTTGGATTATGCTAACATCCAACCACGGATGAAGTTGGATGGAGCCTTTCTCTCTTCAGTGGCATTTGAACGTGAAGGAGAGTCACATGAAGCCCGTCTCCAGCGTCTAAATGAAGCACTCGACCATCATGCCCCAGGATGGCGAAGCCACCTCATTCATGAGCGCCAACAACGAACAATTACCATACAAACCATCGGGGAAAAACCTGCATATGACACTCTGAGTGCTAAAGGAATACTACTCGCAGGTGAGTGGGTGGCCAGTAACCACGCTTTAGCAGATGCCGCAGCCTATACGGCCAAAGAGGCAGGCCAAAACATCTCATCCGCACTTGATTGAATCCTTATTCACTCTCGGCCCTACGATTGAATCATGCGCTTTGTTTCTTGGAACGTGAACGGACTACGTGCAGCTATTCGCAAAGGAATTGATTCATACTTTGAAGAACTTGATGCGGACGTTACGATGCTCCAAGAAACAAGGACGTTAGAGGAACAACTCCCAAAGAATTGGAGCTGGCCAACAGGGTGGCAGGTGACCCTTCATCCAGCAGAAAAGAAGGGCTATTCAGGAGTTGCAACGGCCACGAAGCAGTCCCATGCCGTTCTCCAAACCGGGCATGGCGGAAGTCAGGACCCTCTTGACACAGAGGGGCGCGTGCTGGTCTGCGAAGTCAATGGAATCATTTGCATTAACACCTATCTTCCCAGCGGCTCTAACAAGGAAGAGCGTCAACGCTTCAAAGAAGAATGGATGGCGGAATGGCGAACATTTCTCCGCCCGTATCTTGAGGACGACCGTCCCGTCATTGTTTGTGGCGACCTCAATATAGCCCACACGGAAGATGATATTTGGAATCCGAAAGGCAATGCGAAGTCCTCTGGATTTCTACCCCATGAACGTGCATGGTTTACGGATTTACTCAACGATGGATGGACTGATGCGTTTCGGCACATCGCCGGCGAAGGCAACAAACTCTACTCTTGGTGGTCAAACCGCGGTCAAGCAAGGGCCAAAGACCGCGGATGGCGAATTGATTATTTCCTCTTGAATGAGTCAGCAACCCGAGCCTTGAAAGATTGCTTCATCGTTCGCCAAGGGGGAATTGACGTCTCAGACCATGCGCCCGTTGTTTTGGATTTGGAGTTTTGAACAACTCATTGGTTTGACATGCGGTGACGGTACTTCGATACCAGGCGATACACTCCGTCTCGTAGTGGTAGCGGAAAAAGCCATGCCAGTGGATACCAGATTGTGTAATACCAGCGCATGTAGAGTAACAATCGGATGCTTGCGGCTGAGCGAATGAAAGGCTGACCTGCCCGGATAAGATACATTGAATCGGCTTCTTTGATCGATTCGGAAAAACCTTCAATGAACCTCATACCTTCTTCCGAATCGATGCCATAGATGTGCAGTTGGCTCTTCTTTGAACGGCGTTTATTGAGGAATTTAGCGAGACGGTTACAAAGGACACAGTGAGCATCAATCAAGAGGACATCCGCCACATCGACCGCCTCGTCAATCCTCGCTTTCTACGGTGTCAAAGGACACAAGTAGGGCATCAACCGTATCACGTAGTTGTTGCAAATCCTTCTCAACAACGATTACAGTAAGGATGACCAAATCTTGGTCCTCATCAGACTTGATTTCACATGAATGCGGGCGAGCCAATTCAACCAAACGGTGAGCGGTTTCAAGGCCCCCAGTCCAAGTTAGGGTCATTTCGTGGCGTTCCGCCATAACAAGGTCTTGGGGTGGGCTGATATGAGGCTAATCCCCCCACTGTTCATGGCCCAACCGCCCGAGGACCCCTTTGTCGTCGCCGGAAGCGGCGGTGTCGTTCTGGGGGAGGCTCGTACCAACCACGAGGGCCGTCACGCCTTGCTTTTGGTTCGGGGAGAAGAAGACACGTCGGAATTTGAGGCGTTAGTGGCTACAATGGGTATTTTAGTTGTGGAGAAAATCAACCAAAAGGGGAGTTCGGATCCTCGCAGTTACTTTGGAAAAGGCCGTCTTCAGGACGTTGCTGACGAGCGGAAAAGTGCTATCAAAGAACATCCGTGGGGAAAGGTGGACCTGGTTCTTATTCACACCAATGCAACACCACGTCAACTGGTCAACATCAGTCAGACCATTGGGCTCGAACTTTGGGACCGAGTTCGTCTCTTGTTGTCGCTTTTCACATCTCATGCATCCTCAGTTGAGGCAAGAACGCAGGTTCGAATAGCGCAATTACAATCCGACCGTACCGTTTTGCGTGAACTCATGCATCAGCAAACTACCGGAGAGCGAGCAGGATACGGTGGTGGTGGAGTAACTGCCCTTCAAAACGTTCTTGCGAACGTTGGCCGAGAATTAGCAAACCTTCGCCGAAGGCAGATAAGACAAACCAACGCTCAGCGAGAGCACCGGCGACAACGGGTTCGCAGTGGGGCGGTTACAGTAGGTTTAATCGGGTATACGAACGCCGGAAAATCGTCACTTTTCCGCCTCTTATCCGGGAAAAAGGTCCTCGTTGAAGACCAATTGTTTTCCACATTGGAGACGACGGTAGGACGCATGGAGGATAGCCCCCGCGTTCTTCTTGCAGATACCATCGGATTTATTGATAATATACCAAACGCTACTCTATCGGCATTTAAAGCAACTCTCGCTGAGGCGTTAGAAGCCGATTTGACTCTGGTTTTGGCTGATGCCTCCGACTCCCCCCTTGAACTAGAACGAAAACTCCTCACCACCCGACGGGAAGTGTTTGAACGGCTCTACGGTGAACCGGTAGACGATGAATTTCCGTGGAATGATGCCATGGACCCATATCACCATTCTATGCAGGTCGTCTTGACGAAAATTGACCAAGCAGACGAGCATATGCTTGACGAAGCTCACGCAACTGTAGCAGGGCTAGGCTTTCCTCCAGCCCTTGGTATTTCAGCACATTCGGGCGTTGGAATTGATACGCTAAAAGGAGCCATACTCCGCCATTTGTTTGGTTCGCCGTCGACGGTTCATGTTCATCCATCTATGGACAATGCCGGTGATGCTGTTGAGCGGATTGTATCTGACATTTACGACCAAGGCATGGTGACTTCAAACGAACGAGACCCAAACGGAACGGTTTCGCTGACCGTGTGGCTCACTCATGCGGCTCTTGAGAAATTGAAGGCTCGCTGGAACGAGCGCATTGAAGTCAAGTAGGGCCACCTCTACCGTAGAGCATGGCGGATGGTGCGGAGGAAGAAACTCCGTATCTCGATGAAATGATCGAAGAGACGCCGCTTTTGTTTGCCTCCTCCGGTGCGGTGTTGACAATTGAAGACCCGAACCTACACCCTATGGGGCGGGCAACAGCAATCTTCCTTTTGTTTATCTGCGCTCTTGGTTTTCTCAACGGCTTAGATTTCTCTTCTCCTGATGATGGGTTGATTCGGCCCGATGAATTCGTCTATCGCTTGGCGCAGAGCGCGCCGGTTGAAACCGCTACGTTCCGTGGTTCAGTCATGGATGAATCAGGCCAGCCGCTTTCGGGAGCGACTGTTTACCTCTCATGGCTCGACCGAGGAACTCAAACATGGTTGTCGGTTGAAAACACAACCAGTGAAAACGGAGGGTTTGAGTTTGAAAACCTCACCCCAGGACTGATTCGTACGGATATTATCGTTGAGCGAGATGGCCATCGTGACGTTTACTCGAACCGTGTACTTCTTTCACCTCCAGCATTGATTGAACCAATCGGTTTCACGACCCTCTCATTCAACGTGCCATCATCCGAAACCTTCGCCAATCAGCCTTGTGAAGACCCGGATGTGACTGATTGTGAGATTCGCGAAATTGATATGACTCCGACACAAATGGACCATCCTTTGATGGACCCGAGTGCTTCTGCAACCTATGTATTGGTTGGATTTGGATTCATGGGCCTCGCACTTATTGCAGCCGGATTCAGTATTTGGGCTCTAAAAAACGGCTCCATCGGCTTATTGAGAACCTCTGCTGGCCTTTCCGTATTTACAATGGGTCACTATTACTCAGCCTGTATTCTTGGATTGTTAGCATTCGTACTCACATTCGCCATCCCACGACGACGTATTCCATTGACCGATTGAATCGGGACTCAACAAATCCAGTTGACTTTTCCTGTGTCAACATCGTAAATTGCCCCTCGTACCTTGACATCATTCTTCAACAGGGGGTTGGCGAGCAGAGTCGCGACATCACTGCGCAACTTTTCCTCCTGATTTTCAATCATTCTTGGCTCAAAGGTGGAGAAATCAAGTCCGCTTAGGCGTTCCAACGTTTCTTTGACATCGGTTACACTCAAACTGGCCATGGCGCAGCGTGTGTGGGCCATGATGACGATGTTATCGCAATCCAGAAGATAGCTCCCAAGGACGATATCACGTTCAACTTCAGGGTTTAATTGAGCACCTGCGTTTCGTATGACTTTCATGTCGCCAACTTCCAATCCCAAAACAGCATGTGGGACGATGCGAGAGTCCATGCAAGTCAGCAGTAAAAGGTGGACGCCAGCCCTTCCAGGGACATCATGAGCGTCGAAGGATTTGACATACGCATCGTTGGAATCGCTGAGTCGATCGGTGAACGAAGTCATGGTGCTCAACCACCAACGCACGCAGGTAGCATTTTGTTCTTGTCCGTCGTTCTTCATTTAGGAAGGAATCTCAATTATTCCAATCAATCAAGCGACCTCCTTATGGCGGAGAACTTCTGGCTCTAAACATGGACCTCAGAGGCGCTACATGGATGGTACGCTCTCTCGGCGAAAGCGTTTCAATGGTCAACGTCATGGAAAACGGAGATGTTTTTGCCGGAGGATGGGACGGCCATTTGATTCGTTGGGATGAGGAAGGGACCATCCTATGGACTGCGCAAACGGGAAACAGAATCAGTGCTATTGCTGTGAGCGACCAAGCGATTGTGGTGACCAGCGGCTTGCATCTTGTCGCATTGGACCCTCACACCGGCGAACAGCATTGGAAGGTTGCTCTTGAAGGAAGTGCGGACGATGTACGGTGGTGGGATGGCAGCATTCTAGCGGTATCATCTGTTTATGATATTGAGCATAACGATTTCATTGAGTCCGCCCTTTGGAAGTTTGATGCAAATGGTGAATGCCTTTGGGTTGAACGAATGGATGAACGGCCTTGGTCCGTACTTGAACTCGGAGGACAATGTTACGCAGGCCTTGGTAGACCTCGTTGCGGGTGGCTTACACTCTCCGACTCCCCCCCGTTTGAACATCACTTACCTCCTACTTCGTTCCCAGTTATGAGCGGTGTATCGGGACGAGAGCGGCTTCTGTTCGGTCAAACCGATGGTTCGGTTGTGGATCACAAAGCCACCGTTTTGAGTATTGAATCAGGAGCAGTTGAACACCTTAGTATGCTTTCACAGGGGTTTGCAGCATCTACCGACGCAGGGCATCTTTCTGTTCGTAATGACGATGGAACACTGCAATGGGAATCTAAAGGAGACCCGATTTCTGCACAAGACAGCGGCTTCGTCGCAGAGGAGAGGAGTCTTTTCTGGCTCGCTCGGGCCTCAGAACTCAATGGTCAACTATCGGTTCATGATTCATCTGACGGGTCCCTTCTCGCCAGCACATCGCTTTCTCGGGTTCGAAGTATTTCCAGTACGAAGACAAGGACAGCAGTTGGATGCGACGATGGGGAAGTCCTTGTGTGGGATTCAACCCTTCTCGCACGTCGATTGAATCAAGAAAGTAGTTCAAGCAACGAGCCGGTTGATGACAGAAAGGCTGCCCTCCAAGCCAAACTCCTCGCATTACGCCAATCCAAGTAATCCATTTGGGTGGAAACATTCTGCTTGTTCATTCGTCTGCTTGCTCTTCATCATGTGGTGCGTATGTCCACACCTTTGTTGTAATGAGGGCCAGTGCAAAAATCTTCAAACCATCCCACACGAGGAATGGTTTCGTTCCTGCATTAAAGGCAGCTTCCAGTGACCAATCCAACGAGTGTGCGAGCCACAAAGTTCCAAACACATAAACTGGAATCATGGCCAACGTCCAACAGATCAACTGAGATTTCAAATCAGCATGTCCGGCTCTTCTGGAGCGGTCCAAACCTTCCGCGACTAAAGCCGATGCAATGGGGAATGACAACAAGTAACCTCCTTTGTAGAACAGAGCGCCTTCGCTGAAAAGGTAATCTCCACCACCGGCAAAGACGGGTAGGCCAATTGCGCCGAGAACGACGTACAGGCTTCCTGCTGCGAAAGCATCGTTACGCCTTAGATAGACTCCTGTTGCCATGACTGCAAAAGTCTGCAGCGTGAATTCAACCGGTGAAATACGAGGGATGAGAATTGCAAATTGAGCGCAAAGGGCAATAAGTGCTGTGAAAAATCCGATTGCAATCGCACGTTCAAGCGCAGTCATGCGGTTTGAACTTAAGCCAAGATGCCATTGTTGAGGCCTTTTCCATGCAATATGCTGAAACATATTTGCTCCACGGTCAGAGCGTCTTTAGTCATTCCATCGTTTTAGAAGCCTTCACATTCACTTCTCATACCATGATGTGTATGTTCACGAAAAAGAAGGTCTCACAAACTACCGCATAGACGGATTTCCCTCTCAGTGAGCCCTTCACACGGGTACGGTTCAATATGGCCCACTGCGAACCCTTGTGAATAGACATGTTGTGCACAAGGGTGTTTAGCATAACCCCTCGTAAATACAAGCAAACTAATTATCAACTTGAGTATTCGAGGATAAGAATTGAGCGTTTCAATTAAGGTATAGCCTCATGGATTGCGCAGCTGTTGATAGTACGCCACAGCATACGGTCGAGCATCGGATTCAGCATAACCATGAGTAACCAACATGGCTACATAAGCCTCAACTTCATGATCCAATTCAGGAAGAGGTTC
>ENA-ORDA01000749-ORDA01000749.1-marine-metagenome-genome-assembly--contig:-NODE-749-length-30360-cov-7.591751_pt1 | contig 30360 bp, 22 predicted proteins | sample MGYA00237778_ERZ508506 | MGnify/ENA primary metagenome ERZ508506 (study PRJEB26177, sample SAMN06267891) | marine metagenome | isolation source: Monterey Bay, California, USA | place: Pacific... | reverse complement strand
ATACAGTGGTGGTAACGGATGCACAGGGATGTGAGAGTGCACCAGCTACGGGAATATTGACAGTGAATGCATTGCCAACAGCAGTAATTTCTGATTCTACTAATCCAAATTGTCCTCTTGATAGCAATGGAAATGCTACAGTATTAGCTTCTGGAGGAACACCAGGATATAATTATCTATGGTCAGGGGGGTTAGGCCCTACGTTACCTACAGTAAGTGGGTTAACAGCAGGGACATATTCAGTTACAGTTACAGATGATAATGGGTGTGAATCAACTATTTCAGTAACACTTGAAGATCCAGATGCAATATCTGCATCAATAGATGCTTTTACCAATACTACATGTTTTGGAGCTGGAGACGGAACAATAACAGTAACAGCTTCCGGAGGAACTCCAGGGTACAATATAAGCTGGGATGGAGATACAATTCCTGGTGCAGTTGCATATTGGCCTTTGGATGAAACTTCTGGGACTAATGCTAACGACTACTCTGGAAATAATCATAATGGGATTTTACAGCCTGTTTCAGGCAATGGACCGACTGTTAATCAAACTGGTCAATACGGAACAGCATATTCATTTGATGCAATAGATGATAGGATTTATGTTGAAAATTCAGATAGTATTAATTTAATTCTTCAACTTTCTAATAGGAGTTACAGCTTAAATTTTAAAGCTAATGATGTAGTTACTAGACAAGTTATTTATGAAGAAGGAGCTCATGTTAATGGTCTCAATATCTATATTCTAAATAATAAGCTGTATGCCGGAGCATATTCAACTAGTAATGGTTGGGCCGGTGAATGGGTTGACCATCCAATCTTACCTAACACGTGGTATTCTGTGGTTTTTGTTTTCTCAAACTCTGGAGATCTAGAATTATATGTTGATGGTGTCTCAGTTGCAACTTACAATGGTGGTGGATCTGCTATTAGGATACATAGCGGATTAATTGGAATTGGCGCAATGATTCAAAGAACAGTTTTTCATGATAATATAGCCACGAATGTATCACCAGATGACCATTATTTTAGCGGCTCAATTGATGATATAGGAATTTGGAACAGAGCTTTAACTTCCGTGGAGGCTTTATCATTAAGCTCTAGAGCTGTTATAAATAATAATTCGCCTCTAGGAGATGAAATTACTACAGACCCTGGTACTTATATAATTGATTCTTTAATTCCCTTTGATTACACAATAACAGTAACAGATGACAACGGCTGTTCAGTTGAGCTTCCTACTCAAACTATTATTGATGCTACCGTATTGTCAATAGGGGCTATGAATCTAGTGGACAGTGCTGGATGTAATGGAGATTCTACAGGATCAGCTAGTGTAAATTTAGTAACAGGGGGAACAGGCGGAACATACTCCTACAAATGGTTTCCTGGAACTGATACTTTAGGTAATGCTTTGGCTGGACAAATTACAGATACTGCTGTTAATTTATCAGCAGGCATATATACTGTTTTGGTAAAAGATAGTAATTCATGTTCTGTAACAGGACAAATATTAGTAGAACAGCCAAATGCTATAGAGATTACTCCTTTATCGTTTGACAGTGCAAGTTGTAATGGGTTAGCTACAGGTTCTGCTAGTGTTGGAGGAATAACTGGAGTTACTGGTGGTAATGGTGGTTACACTTATACATGGGCTAATGCTTTAACACCGTTAGTAGATTTAGGGCAAAATAATGATACTGCTGTTGGATTAGCAGCGGGGACTTACAATATTAGGGTTGAAGATATAAAAGGTTGTTCAGATTCAAGTACTGTTACAGTACTTCAGCCAGATGTCTTGTCATTAACGGATACTATATTGGACAGTGCTACATGTAGTACTGGAGGAACAGCACTTGTTAAAGTTACAGGCGGTACCCTGAATTATACTTATTTATGGGATGATGGACTTCCTGGACAAGCTACAGATACTGCAATTAATTTAGCTGCTGGGACTTATAAAGTTGTAGTTACTGATAATAATATATGTAAAGACAGTATAAATGTTACAGTTCCTGTAATTGGCGGACCAACAGTTGTAGTTGATACAGTTATTGATGTACTATGTTTTGGTGCTAATACAGGCGGTATTAATATGACTACAAATGGAGTTCTTCCAATCACATATTCATGGACGGGTCCTAATGGATATACATCAGCTTTAGAAGATATCACAAATTTAGAGGCAGGAAGTTATTCTGTTGATATTACCGATGGCAACACTTGTGTTACTTCGATTGATACTATTATTAAGGCACCATTAAGTGATATTTCTATTAATTCGTCAATTAAAGATTTAAAATGCTTCAATGACAATTCTGGTGAAATCGACATTACTGTAAATAATGGAACTGCTCCCTATGTTTACAGTTGGACGGGTCCTAATGGTTATACATCAGCTTTAGAAGACATTACAGGTTTAGAAGCAGGGGTTTATGTTTTAAGTTTAACAGATAGTAATCTCTGTGCATTAAACGATGATTCTACCATTGTTACAGAGCCAGATACAATATCTATAATACATATTTTCACTCAGCCAACGTGTACTCTTAATGACGGATCTATTACTGTAACCCCTAGTGGTGGAGGTGGAGTAGCTAATCCGCCTAATACTTATATTTATAGTTGGACTGATTTAGGCGCTGGACCTGGGGTAATAGGAACTGCAGCTCTTCTTGATAATATAGGTGCAGGATTGTATGAGGTTACCGTAACGGATGATAGCGCCTGTGTTGGAAGCAAAACTATTAATATTAGTGATCAAAACGGACCACTAGTTACCGATTCCACAGTAAATGTAACCTGTAATAATGATTCTGACGGAAAAATATATTTAACTATCACTTTGCAATCTTTAGGAACTATTTATGGAACAGATTGGGATATTGATAATTTTATTGGTGCTACACCACCAGATTTAGATGGGCTTCAGGATAGCATTGTCCAAACAGACTTGCCAGCTGGAGTTTATTTCGTAAGAGTAACAGACTCTTCCAATAATTGTCTTACTGTACATGATGCAACAGTAAACGACCCAGGACCTATAGTACTAGCGCCTTTATCTTCTGACAGCGCAAGCTGTAATGGGTTAGCTACAGGCTCTGCTAGTGTTGGAGGAATAACAGGAGTAACTGGCGGTAATGGTGGGTATAATTATACATGGGCAAATGCCTTAACACCATTAGTAGATTTAGGGCAGAATAATGACACTGCATTTAATTTAATTGCTGGTGATTACAATATTAAGGTTGAAGATATAAAAGGGTGTTCTGACTCAGGAACGATAGCAGTACTTGAGCCAAATTTACTAGTAATTGGTGATTCAGGAAAAACCGATGTTACTTGTTTTGGATTATCCAACGGTACAGCTTGGGTTGTAGAAAGTAGTGTAACAGGAGGAAATGGAGGATACACTTATTTATGGGATGACCCATTAACTCAAACAACTGATACAGCAAAAGGGCTTGATTTTGGACAATATAATGTAATAGTAAGTGACAGTAAGAATTGTAAAGATTCAGCAGTACTTAATATAATTGAACCAAATTTACTAGTAATTGGTGATTCAGGAAAAACCGATGTTACTTGTTTTGGATTATCTGATGGTAAGGCTTGGGTTGTAGAAAGCAGTATAACAGGAGGAAACGGAGGATATACCTATTTATGGGATGACCCATTAACTCAAACAACTGATACAGCAAATGCTCTTAACGCGGGCTTTTACAATATAATTGTTTTTGACTCAAGATTATGTAGTGACACAATTACTTTTACAATACAACCTGCAGATTCTCTTTCAGTAGTTACAGAAGCCAAAGACCTTAAATGCTATAATGACAATTCTGGGGCAATAGAAGTTATATCTATTACAAACGGAACTGCACCATATGTTTATAACTGGAGCGGACCTAATGGATATACATCAGCTTTAGAAGACATTACAAGTTTAGAAGCTGGAGTTTATGTTTTAAGTTTAACTGATAGTAATTTATGTTCAATAGTTGATGACTCTACCATTGTTTTAGAGCCAGATACTATAAGTATATCTTCTACAATATTACAGCCATCATGTAATACTAATGATGGATCTATTTCAGTGGTTGCTACTGGAGGAGGTGGAGATGCTAATCCCCCAAATACTTATACTTACAGCTGGGCTGATTTAGGCGCTGGACCGGGAGTAATAGGAAATGTAGCTCTTCTTGATAATATAGGAGCTGGATTATATGAGGTTACTGTAACAGATGATAGCTTATGTGTTGGAAGTAAAGAAATTAATATTAGTGATATCAATGGTCCAATAGTGACAGATTCAACTGTGGATGTAACTTGTAATAATGATATTGATGGAAAAATATTCTTAACGGTTACTACACAACCATTAGGCAATACTTATGGAATAGATTGGGATATTGATAATTTTATTGGTGCTACACCACCAGATTTAGATGGGCTTCAGGATAGCATTGTCCAAACAGATTTAGCTGCTGGAGTTTATTTCGTAAGAGTAACAGATTCCGCGAATCAATGTATTACAATTCACAGCGATACTGTTTATGATCCAGGCCCGATCGTATTAAATCCAAAAATTGACTCTATAACCTGTTTTGGTTTATCAAACGGAAAGGCATGGCCAGAAAATATTTCTGGTGGAAATGGCGGGTATCAATATTTATGGGATGACCCATTAACTCAAACAACCGATACAGCATTTAGCTTACCTATAGGTTCTTATAGATTAATTGTTACAGATTTATTGTCTTGTCAAGATTCAATGGATGTAAATATTTTTCAGCCAGATTCAATATACTTAACCCTAAGCCAAGATAGTGTAACCTGCTTTTCAGACTCAAATGGGTATGCTTTTGCAGATAGTATTAGTGGAGGTAATGGTGCGTATCAATATACCTGGAATTTATTTGCCCAACTTTTAGACCCAGCCAATGCTAATAATGATTCTATTTTTAATTTAGAAGCTAAAACATACAGATTAACAGTATTGGACTCTAAAGGCTGTAGCACATCTGATACCATTAGAGTACTACAACCAGAGCCGCTTATTATTTTTAGCATAAACCAGGATAGTGTGTCTTGTTTTGGAGGCTCGTCAGGACAGGCTTTTATAGATAGCTTAAGTGGGGGTAATAAAGGTTATGAATATCTATGGAGTAGTGGAGATACAACAATTATTGCAACCAATCTAACTGCTGGAAACTACACAGTAACACTGAAAGATTATAAAGGTTGTAGTTATGATTCTTCTGTTAATGTCTTAGAGCCAGCACCTATGATTATTGTTGGTTTTGGTCAAGATAGTGTAAATTGTTTTGCTGATTCAAATGGATATGCTTTTGTAGACAGTATTAGTGGAGGAAATGGCGGCTACAATTTCTTGTGGAACACTTTGCCAACTCAAAGTACAGATACAATTTTTAATCTTACTGCAGGATTATATCAAAGTATTATAACTGATAGAAAAGGATGTAAGGACACTGTTGACATAAATGTGTTAGAACCAGATTCTATAGTTTTTGGAACTTTAAGCACAACTGATATTAGTTGTTTTGGTGATTCTACCGGAAGTGCATTTGTAGGTAATATTACTGGCGGTAATGGAAGCTACCTTTACTCATGGAATCTTACACCAAATCAAACTGATACTTTGGCAACTAACCTAAATGCTGGCACTTATACATTTACATTAATTGACAACAAAGGATGTGAAAAAGACACAACTTTTGTCATACTTGAGCCGGGACGTCTTTCAATAGACTCGACAAGACAAGATAGTGTTTTATGTTTTGGAGATAGTACAGGAAGCGCCTTAATTGCTCTAATTAGTGGCGGGAATAGTGCAGTTAGTTACTCATGGTCAGACACTTTAGGAAATATATTAGCAGCTTTGACAGACAGTTTAGCAATAAACCTTCCTGCTGGATCTTATAAAGGAATTATTGAGGATAGCCTTGGTTGTCGTGACAGTACTATTATACAAGTTTTACAACCTGTAGAGTTTAAAGTAGATACTCTTAGTATTTCTTCACCATTTTGCACGTCTACTAATGACGGTTCAATAACTATGGATATTAATGGCGGAGTAAGCCCTTATTCATTTAATTGGACAAACTTAACTGGGAATTTTATCGATTCTGTTCAAGATCTAAACAATCTACTTCCTGGCACTTATTATTTAAATGTCTTAGATTTTAATAATTGTAATGCAAAAGATACTGTAACTCTTGTACCAGGAATAGAAATTATAGTTAATGCAGGACTCGATACATTAGTTTGTATTGGAGATAGTATTAATCTAGTAGGGTCTAGTAGTGGAACAACTAACCCAGTAGTCTCTTGGAATTTTCTAGGATCGTCAATAAGTAATGATAGCATTACTAATTATACATTTGATAGCATCACTAATTATGATTTTGTATATATAGTTTCTGATCAAGCTTGTATAGTTCAAGACTCTATACAAATAAGCGTTGTTTCCTTACCAAATGTAGATGCTGGTAATGACACTGTCTTAGGGTTAGGAGCTATTTTTAATTTAGGAGGAGCTCCTACGGGCCCACCAGGATCAAGTTATTTATGGTCTCCATTAACAGACTTTAGTAATTTAGGTGACGCTACATTTGAAAATCCAGAGATTACAATGTTTAATAGCGAAACCTATACTGTAATTGTTACAGACTCTAATGGTTGCATTAGTAGCGATCAAATATTTGTTGATTTAATTCCTGATATCGTTGTCCCATCTGGGTTTTCACCTAACGGGGATGGAATAAACGATACTTGGATAATTGCAAACATTTCACAATTTTCTAGCAATTCTATAAGAGTATACAATAGATGGGGATCATTAATTTATGATAAAGATAAAGCTGGGCAAGACTGGTCTGGAAACGGAGCCAATAATAAGCCAATTCCTGTAGGAACTTATTATTATGTCATTGAATGGACTGATTATGACGGTAAAAAAGTTAGTTTAAATGGGCCAGTAACAATAATTAGGTAATGAAAATATTTTTTAAACATATTATTATTTTAGTTGTTGCTGTTTGCATCTCTTGTAGTTCTTATTTAGCTCAACAAATTCCTGTTTACAGTCAGTTTTTCATGAATAAGTACACCCAAAATCCAGCTTTTGCAGGTATGGATCATTTATATAGTGTAACCTCTAACCATCGATATCAATGGGTGGGGATGAGAGATTATCCGAGAACCTACACACTTAGTTTAAACGGCCCAACTAAAGATTTAAAAAATGGAATTGGGGCATTTCTTTATACTGATAATGTTGGGCCTACTAGGAGAACTGGACTTCAGGCTTCTTATGCATACCATACGCAAATTAATGATAAAATAAATGTATCTCTTTCCTTAAGCGGGGGGTTGATAGAATGGAAAATTGACGGAAATAGATTAACATTTACAGATCAAAATGACCCAGCTGCATCAAGTGGAATAATGAGAACAATTATGCCAGATGCTAAATTTGGATTTTTATTTTATAATGATAAATGGCACGTAGGTGGTGCTGCACCAAACTTATTACAGAACAAGATTAAGTTTAAAGATGTTTCAACAACAGCGGGGAGTAAGCTTGAAGACCATTATTTTGTACACGGAGGATATGACTTTATTTTACCCTATGATCTAGTTGCAGATCCTTACATATTATTAAGATATGTTTCTAGTGTCCCACTACAATTAGAATTTGGATCTAAGGTAACTTGGAAAAATTTAGCCTGGGCTGGATTTTCATATAGAACAGGTGACGCTATTTCTATGTTATTTGGCTATACCCATAAAGAATATCTTTCATTTGGCTATTCCTATGATTTCACAACCTCTAACTTAAGAAATTATTCTGGGGGATCACATGAATTACTTTTTAGAATTCTATTTGAAAGACATTAGTTAAGTATCTGACAACACCTTAATATCTTTTTTATCGAATCTTAAAGGGATTCCTTTGTATCCATTTTTTAGGTGAAATTTTCTTAATTATAGGATAGGTTAGAAATCTTAATAATTTATTATTTATATGAACTGCAATTTTAGACTCTACAGGTATTGCCCCTATTGTACTTTTAAATTCTGAAGCGGTTCGACCATAAATAATTTTTTCAGCCTTTTTTTTAATTCCACGCTCTATAGAGTCGTATAAGATTCTATTATACAAGCTTAAATTCTTATTATATTGATAGTTAAGTCCAATATAGTAGGAGTACAAAGATTTATTAATAAAAAACTCAGAAGAGAAAGCGATGATTTCAGAATTTAGAAAGTATCCAAAAATTGAAAACTCAATAGCAGACTGATTTAATAAGTCTTTAAAGGTACCTATATTCATGGGAGCACCTGAAAATGAAGATTTTCCATGTACGTTATCATAAAGATTTTGTAATATGGGTAAAAAGGATTCAATTTTTTCAGATTCAATTTTTCTAATGACTAAATCCTTGCTCTTATTTAATACACTACTAATTCTTTTTTTGTATTTAGAAGAGACACTATTCTTATAGTCATCAAACAAACTCCATTTAGAATTTAATTTTAAAACCATATCAGGATCAATTTTAAATTCAGAAGACATGTAGTTTGAGCTACTTTTATCAAAGTCTAATCGATTTAAAAAATAGTCCGGGAACAAGAAAAAATTAATCTTAAATTCTTTGTTGAGTTGATTTATAAGAGAGTTAAAATCATCTTCCGATAATTTATTGTTTTTAAAACTAACAGACGAAACATTAGATAAATGGGTGTTTCCGAAACAAAAAAATTGAAGATTAATCTGGTTTAGGAAAAGCTTCTTTAAGCTATATTTTTTGGAATTTAAATAATTTCCAACTTTTTGCCCATCTATTTTAATTAAATGCCCATAAATAATTCCCTTTTCCCAACTTATATAAAAGGGTACTAAATGTGAGCTATCATTATTAATTTCGAATGCTTTTAAAAATGAGGTTTCTAAAAATGGGGACGTACCCTTAACTAGGTGATTCCAAGATATTTCATCAACATCATTAATGGAATGAACTATTTTAAATTGGGTTGACAAATTAAAAAAAGTCGTTTTTAAAATTTATCAAATATAATTTTTTAGTGGCTCTAGTTATAGCCGTATAAAGCCATCTTAAATAAGAAACATCTAACATTTCATTTTTAAAGTATCCAAGATCTACAAAAACGTTTTCCCATTGCCCACCCTGAGACTTGTGACAAGTGATTGCATATGAAAACTTCACCTGTAAAGCATTTAAATATTTGTCTTCTTTTATTTTCTTCCTGTCCCCTTTATAATCTTTACTTATTTCTTGATAAAGTTTTTGATAATCCTCATAGCTTAGAGATGGGGTTTCTAAATTGATAGTATCTAGCATTACAATAACATCAATTTCTTTTTCTTCTAAGAAGTCAACTAATTTTATAGTAATATCTGCAAATTTAAACCCATATTTATTCAATATTTTATTTACACTTAGCACCTCTATAATGTCGCCATTAGCTATAAGCTCAGAGGAATTTTTTTCCCCAAGCCAGAAGTAGTTATTTCTTACCACCATTAATAAATCATTAGTAGATATTTCCTCCTCAAGAAATCTAATTCTAGATCGAATTTGCTGGTTGTAAATATTAGCTCTTTTATTAGATCGGCAAAGTACTATGGTATTAGTTAGCCCACTTTTATCATAGTTAGTTTCTAAATTTTCTTGTAATTCATCTCCAGACTGAATTCTAATAACATCATCATTAACTTTAAATTTTGGGATATTAACATTGGAGTTTAAAATTTGATTTCTAATTTCAGTGGCATTAAAAAGAATAGTTGAGGCCTTACCTTGCCGAACTACTTCACTTAAATTAAATGAAAGAATTTCTTTAGAATAATTTTCAGCTAAAAAAGATTCACTCAAGGCAGGACTAATATCTAAATTTACTGGAGGAAGTTGAGCAGTATCACCAATCAAAATAAGTTTACAACCTATGCCATCGTATACAAATTCTATTAAGTCATTAAGTAGTGATCTATTTCCAAATCCTTTATCGGAAGACTCGGGAATCATTGAGGCTTCATCAACAATAAATATTGTATTTGAATGGGTGTTTTCCTTAAGTTTAATATAAGTATTCCCACTTTTATTGCTGTTAATCCAGTATATTTTTCTGTGGATTGTTGATGCACTTTTCTTTGAATATTTAGACAGCACTTTTGCTGCTCTTCCAGTTGGAGCTAATAAAGAAGATTTTTTTCCAATAGAGGACAAACTATTGACAAGTGCAGAAATTAAACTAGTTTTTCCAGTACCAGCATAACCTTTTAATAAAAAAATATTTCGAGTACTTATAGAGGCCACAAAATCAGAAACTTCATGAACTATTTTTTCCTGTTCCTTGGTAAAGGAAAACTTAAAATTCTCTTTTATTTTTTCTTTAAAGCTATTAATATTCAAAATTTAAGGAAATATCCCATTTATTTTTACATATTTTTAATGTAGTCACCATAAGGGTCTTGTATTTCAACACCTTCAGAATACTCAACTTTACTAAGTTTTTTAAATTGAACTAGTCCCCAAAGAACAAATTCACTTAGAAAACATAAATCATCCTTTGAAGTATTGGGTTGATATTTTTGAATTAGTTTATTTAGAGGCTCTATCGATAGAAGCTTTTGACTATATTTTTTTTCTGAAATACCATTTAAAATTTCAAATTTAGACTCATTAAAAAACCATGAAACTAAATCATCATATGGACTATTCCCATCTTGCTTTTCTAATTTCTCAATTTTTGGAAAAAGTTTTTCAAATAGTGTTTTAATAGAACTTTCTATTAGTTTATTAGCTACAAACTCTGCCCCTTCCTGTTCTCCTTCGTAAACTAACTCTACTTTTCCTGTAATTGCGGGGACAATACTTGAAAAGTCCGATAATCTTACTGTAGTTTTTGACTCATTATTTCTAAGAAGTCTTTGCTCGGCACTGCTCAAAAGATTTTCTAGTGCTGAAATACTAAGTCTTGCACTAACTCCACTTTTTTCATCAATAAATTCACTTTTTCTTGCCTCAAAACTAATTTCTTCAAGTAAGTCGCTGGCTAGTAAAGGAATGTGAATATTTTCTTTTTGTTTTAAAGTAGAACTAATTTCTTGACTCGTTATTTTTTTTGCTGTTTCAATATCTTTTGGATAATGGGTTAAGATTTGTGATCCTATTCTATCTTTAAGTGGAGTGACAATACTTCCTCTATTGGTATAATCTTCAGGGTTTGCAGTAAATATAAATTGAATATCTAGTTCAAGCCTTAATTTAAATCCTCTAATTTGAACATCACCTTCCTGAAGAATATTAAATAAAGAAACTTGAATTCTAGCTTGTAAATCAGGCAATTCGTTGATCACAAAAATGCACCTATTTGCTCTAGGAATCATTCCATAATGTATTACTCTATCGTCGGCATAACTTAATTTTAAATTTGCAGCTTTTATTGGATCAATATCACCAATTAAATCGGCAACTGTTACGTCGGGAGTTGCTAATTTTTCTGCAAATCTATCTGATCTATGAAGCCAAGAAATTGGTGTTTCATCACCCATTTTATTAACCAGCTCAATACTTGCTCTTGAAATCGGAGCCATCGGATCATCGTAAATTTCAGAACCTTCTACATAAGGGATGTATTCATCCAGAAGATTTACCATTAAACGTGCAATTCTTGTTTTTGCTTGTCCTCTTAAACCTAAAAGATTTATGTTATGTCTTGAAAGTATAGCGCGCTCTAGTTCAGGAATCACAGTTAGTTCATAACCATAAATACCTTCAAAAACATTAATTTTATTTTGAATATTATAAATCAAATTTTCTCTTAACTCATCTTTAATACTTTTTTGAACATAGCTTGCTTTTTTGAGCTCCCCTAAAGTTTTTATTTTTTGATAATTCATTTTATTTGATTCTTTTTTTTCTGTTAGTTTCATAATCTTCAAAAATCATTTCCCCCAGGTTTTCTAAACCAGTAAAAAATGCTTTTCCTTTGTTTGCCTCTGTAAATTTCTTTATGAATTCCATTAAATATGGATCTTGGGCGATCATAAACGTAGTAATTGGAATATGTAATCTTCTTGCTTGTTGAGCCATTGCATAGCACTTATTGGTTATGTATGGATCTAATCCGTTACTATTTTTATAATACCTGCCGTCCTTTAGCCTTAAACAACTGGGCTTACCATCAGTTATCATGAATATTTGTTTATTGGTGTTTCTCTTCCTTCTTAACATATCCATCGCTAAACTTAGTCCAGCCACCGTATTTGTATGGTATGGACCAACTTTCAAATAAGGAAGATCTTTTATTGATATAGCCCAAGCATCATTTCCAAAAACTAGAATATCAATACTATCTTTTGGATACCTAGTTTTTATAAACTCAGATAAAGCCATAGCTACTTTTTTTGCAGGCGTTATCCTATCTTCTCCATAAAGAATCATACTGTGACTTATGTCTACCATAAGTACGGTGCTCATTTGACTTTTATGGTAAGACTCCTCAATTACTAAATCATTTTCGCTAAGTTTAAAATCATTAATTCCATGATTGATATGGGCGTTTTTTAATGACTCTGTCACTGAAATTTTATCTATGGAATCGCCAAATTGAAAAGCTTTAAAATCTCCAGTGTGCTCGTCACCAAAGCCTTGTTTGTTGCTTTTGTGATTGCCAATTCCATTCTTTTTAATTTTACCAAATATTTGGTTTAGGGCTTGCTGTCTAATAGCTTGTTCGGTTTTTGATGTTAAAGCTATATTTCCATTTCCACTACTATCAATTTCCTCTTTAATGTACCCTTTTACTTTAAGTTCTTCGATAAAGTCATCAATAGTATAATTTTCGTTGGTTAGACTATATTCTTTATCCAATTCTTTCAACCAGTTTATAGATTCATCAAAATCTCCAGATGTATGGGTTAGAAGCTCTTTAAAAATATCAAAAAGCTTATCAAATAAAGGCTCCTTTTTAGCTTCAAATATTTTAAATATAACCCCCTTTGTATTTTTCATAATATGGACTAATTATAAAACTATAATATATTAACTCATTCCAGCAAATTTTATGATTTTTTAAGGAAAATAATTTTTCAATTAAGAAACTGAAAAAGAGAAGAAATGGTTAAAAAAGCGAAAAAAAAGTATTTTTTACTCTAAAACACTAAAAAAAGTATAAAAAACTAGACTTTTTTAAATTTAATTATTGTAAATAATAATGGTTGAGTTTGATTATTTTATAAATATTCTTCTTCTTGCTATTCAACAAAGTATTCAATAAATCTCTTATCGTTTTTATCTCTATTTCTTTTAATTGATACTTTCCCATTTTCATTAATCATTTTAATTAGGTTACTTCTTTTTGATTTTATAGAGTCAAAGCTCATATGAGAAATTTCTAAAATCAAGTCTATTTCGTCCTTTTTAAGTACCTGCCCTTTAGCAAGAATAAGATTTTTTTCTATTGATACAGGGAAATCATTTAAATGTTTTCTTTTAAATCTAATTGCTAAAACAATAAATACAACTAAGATTATTATTGACAATAAAGTAATCATTAAATACAGAATTAAGTTATTAACTCTTTGCTTTTTTATACCATCTAAGTAAATTCCTTGGATACTTCTCTTCTCATAAATTGCATCTTTATTTATTAAAACAGATTTAACTATTCTTTTTGAATTTCTGTAGTATAATGAATCTTTATCTACATAAACATAGCTATTGCCATCTAAACAAGGGATGTCTTTTATTAAATTTAGGTTGTAAATTTCTCCATTTTCCTTATCAAACAAATGACAACTACACTCTGCGTCGTCTCGAATTTCTCTAACCATATACTTTTCTGACTCTTGAATAATATTAGCTTTGCCAACTATCATTTGATTAGATATCACAGAGCTAAATTTGCCAATTTCATTAAATTTAAAAGTGACTAAATCTATCTCACCAAATATTAAATTTTCATCTTCAATTTTATGAGAACCTCTATCTAAAGAAAGTAAAACTTTTATTTTATCACCAAATAACCAAGAAGAGACAACTTTCTCTGCTTTCAAAGGGTAATTTTTAATTTCCTTTTTAAACCATTCTTTATTTTGTTCGTTAAATTCTAGTAATCCATTAAAAGAACTCCAAAGGCCTTGCCCTCCATATGAGTATATTTTAGAATTATAAGTGAATAAATATCTATGAAAGTTGTGCCCATGATAAATCCCCTTACTAATTTTCTCAATTTTAATCTTCTTCCCGCAATTAAGTTTAAAAAGATGTAAAGTTCCATTTGGATTAAAGTAAGCGGTGGTGTCATTTGTGAAGACCAAACTTTTTAAGAACTTAGTTTTAAAATCCCTTATTATAGATGAATCATTGTAAGCTTTAAATTCTGCATATAATTCTTCAATATTAACTTTAGTTGAATCAAAATAGGCAACACAATGAATTGTAAAAAAGAAGCTAATTAATAAAAAAATTTTCCTCATATCTAACAATTTACAAATGTGTTTTGAAATCAACTTAAAAATTAGGTATTATTACGTAAATTTACCTATTTATTGTATAGTTCAAAACCTACTTGATTTTTATAAATAGATTCAAAAAAAAATTAGGTTAATTAACGTTAACTCACTTATTATCTAAAATAAATTATTTTTTTAATATTGGCTTTATACCTTCAAAATATGAGCTTACTAGTAGTTATAAAATCACACTTTTTTTTTAGTTTTTGAAAAAATATAATAAGTTGGCTAAAATTTTTTCATTCTGAGTGTTACTAATTTCTGTTAATTGTACTCCCACCGGGACTCGAACCCAGATCTGTTGCTTAGGAGGCGACTGTTCTATCCAGTTGAACTATGGGAGTAAATAGTAATTGATTTATCTAATTGTATTTCCTGAATTTATTTCTTTTGTTGGAGCTACAAAAGCCAATTCTCCTTCTTCACTTTCGGCCATTAAAATCATTCCCTGAGATTCTACTCCTCTAATTTTTCTTGGAGCAAGATTTAGAAGAATGCTTACTTTTTGCCCCACTATGTCTTTAGCTTCAAAACTTTCTGCAATTCCCGATACAACTGTTCTAATATCTATTCCAGTATCTACGGTAAGTTTTAGCAATTTATCTGCTTTTTCTACTTTTTCTGCAGCAGTTATTGTACCAACACGGATATCCATTTTAGAAAATTCTTCAAACGTAATTTCATCTTTCATAGGTGGGAATTTAGAAGTTTTTTTTTCTTTATTTTTTAATTTTTCTATTTGCTCTTCAATCTTTTCATCTTCAATTTTTTGGAAAAGAATATAAGGCTTATTTATAGTGTGATTACCTTGAATTATTTTGTGGCCACCTGCTTTTTCCCAATTAGGAAGTTCAATATTTAAAAGCTGTGCTAAATCCAAGGATTTTTTAGGCATAAAAGGCTCAAAAACAATGGCTAAATTGGCTGTAATCTGAAGAGAGATATTCATTATTGTTTTTACTCTTTCAGGATCTGTTTTAATTAATTTCCAAGGCTCGGTATCTGCTAAATATTTATTGCCCGCTCTAGCTAATTTCATAGCCTCACTAAGCGCATCCCTAAATCTAAAGGAGTTTATAGCTTTTGAAATATTTTGAGGTGTTTCTTTAATGGTTTTTAGAACTTGATGATCAATATTTAATAGTTCGTTGGCTTTAGGAACAATACCTTCATAATATTTCTGAGTAAGAACCAATGTTCTATTGACAAAATTCCCAAAAATAGAACACAGTTCGTTGTTGTTTCTAGCCTGGAAGTCTTTCCAAGAAAAATCACTGTCTTTATTTTCTGGAGCAATCGAACAAAGAACATATCTTAATACATCCTCTTGATGCGGAAAATCAAGAATAAAATCTTTTCCCCATACTGCCCAATTTTTGGAAGTACTTAACTTTTCACCTTCCAAGTTTAAAAACTCATTGGCAGGGACATTTGTAGGGAGAATATAGTCACCTAATTCAGACAAAATTGCTGGAAATATAATAGTATGAAAAACAATATTATCCTTGGCTAAGAAATGAACCAAATTAGTGTCTTTACTTTTCCAATAATCTTCCCATTTCTTTCCTTTTTCCTCTGCCCATTTTTTAGTTGCAGAAATGTATCCAATTGGTGCGTCAAACCAAACATAAAGCACCTTGTTTTCACCTCCCTCAAGAGGAACATTTATTCCCCAATCCAAATCTCTAGTAATCGCTCTTGGCTGAAGTCCGCCTTTGATCCAACTCATACACTGTCCAATAACTTGATTTTTCCAAGCTTTTGGATCGTGAACTTGGGTGCCTTTATAAATTCCATTTTGCATCCAATCACTTAGCCATTTCTCATGCTTATGTAATGGTAAGTACCAGTGGGTAGTATTTTTAAGTTGAGGGGATTTCCCACTTAATGTTGAAAGTGGATTAATTAGTTCTAATGAACTTAGTGTACTTCCACATTTTTCACATTGATCTCCATAAGCACCATCTTCACTGCATTTAGGACACTTTCCTGTAACGTATCTGTCTGCTAAAAACTGATTAAATTCTTCATCGTAATATTGTTCGGATTCTTTTTTAACAAAAGCCCCTTTTTTCTCCAGCTCTAAAAATAATTCTTGAGCTGTTTTGTGGTGGTGATCTGACGATGTTCGGTCATAAATATCAAAACTTATTCTCAATTTTTCAAAAATATCTTTATTAGAGAAATGATATTCATCTACAATATCTTTTGGACTTTTTCCTTCCTTTTTAGCACGAAGCGTAATGGCTGCTCCATGTTCGTCAGACCCACAAATAAAGGCAACATCTTCACCGCTAGATCTTAAAAACCGAGCATAAATATCAGCTGAAATATAAACCCCAGCCAAGTGACCTAAGTGTAAAGGGCCGTTTGCATATGGCAAGGCAGCAGTAATAGTATGTCTCTTTGGAGATTTCAAAATCTGATTAATAATGGCCAAATATAACTTAATATGCTATTTTTAGCATTAAGAATTTAAATGAAATGAATTTACCACCAAAACTAGAACTTAACGATGAGGTTATTATAATAGCTCCAGCTAGAAAAGTAGAATTAGAATCTTTAGAATTTGCTGAAAAATTATTATTAAAATGGGGTTTAAAGACTGTAAGATCAAAAAATTTAATGTTCATTTCTGGGATTTTTGCAGGAACTGAGATGGAAAGAAAGCAAGACCTTCAATGGGCACTGAACCATAAATCTGCAAAAGCTATTTGGTGCTTTAGAGGAGGGTATGGCTCCATACAATTATTAAAAGAACTAAACCCAGCTAATTTTTTAATTAATCCTAAGTGGATTATTGGATTTTCTGATATTACTAATATCCACTGTTTTTCAAATATTATTTTAAATACTGCTTCCGTTCATGCAACTATGCCTATTAATGTTTCAAAAAATACTCCTACGACATTAGATTCACTAAAAAAATTCCTTTTCAAACAGGAAATAAACTATAAAATAAATTCTGCCTCTAAAAACATACATGGTGAGGTTAAGGGCGCTATAGTTGGAGGAAATCTTTCAATTTTAACTTCATCTTTAGGAACCAACTACCAACCTGATTTTGAAAATAAAATTCTATTTATAGAGGATATAGATGAATATTTATATAAAGTTGATAGAATGATTTGGCAATTAAAATTTGCTGGTGTTTTTCATCAAATTAAGGGGCTTATTATAGGACATTTTACCAACATAAAAGATAATTCTACAGCTTTTGGGATGAGTATTGAAGAAATAATACTCCAAAAGGTTAAAGAGTTTGATTTTCCAGTAATATTCAACTTTCCTTGTGGACATGAAAATGAAAATTTAACTTTGCCATTTGGTATTGAAATGAATTTAAAAGTAAATTCCAAAACAGCTGAACTTTACAATTAATAGATCAATTTATTATAAATATGAAGGCAATATCATTAACTATTTTAATTACAATTTTTATCGCTTTTAATAGTTATACTCAGGTTGAAAAAGTAGAATTTGAATTAGAAAAAACACCTTTTAAAATAAGTTTAAATACGGGTGTTTATAGATCTAGATTTGACTTGCCAGTTGATGCAAATGTAAATAGTTTTCGAAATTTTTCAATTTTTGCACAAGTGTACTTCCCTTTTAAAAGATCACTTGATAAACCTGAAAATTTTAAGAAACCTAAAACGGATTTAAATTATTTTGATCGATTATTTACCACAAGTCCAGTTGCGGTTTTCCATGTCACTGAAAAGGGAGGCAATGCTCTAGGACTAGGGCAAGAACTGTCTTTTAAAATAGGAAAAAAAACATTTGTAAAATCCCAACTTGCTGTAGCTTGGGTTGAATCTAGCTCTCAAAAAAATGACGGCCTTAAAAGTGGGATAAATTTTCATCATTTTTGGCATTTTTCAACTTATATAAATGCTAATACATATATTTCAATTGGGTATAACCATATTTCTAACGGAAAAATATTTTCTAAAGAAGTAGGGTCCTTATTTGACATGTTGGTTTTGGGGATAAGCTACTCTTTCCAAGACAGAATATAGTTTTATTATTAATTACAGATGATTAAATCACTCAATCTATTACTTTTTTTTAATTTACTTTTTTTAAATCTTTCTTCTCAGCAGTTAAATAGCGCTGAGATTCTACATGAGATCAAAAAACTAGATGTTCTTGGAAACATACTTTATTTAGCTGCCCATCCAGACGATGAAAACACAAGATTTATTAGTTATTGTGCTAATGAAAAACTATTAAATACTGGTTATTTATCTCTTACCAGAGGTGATGGGGGTCAAAATCTAATTGGGACAGAGATCAGAGAAGAACTAGGCATTATTCGAACACAAGAACTTCTATCAGCTAGAAGAATTGACAAAGGAGAACAGTTTTTTACTAGGGCTAATGATTTTGGATACTCAAAAACACCACAAGAGACATTTAAAACTTGGGGAAAGGATAAAATACTTTCAGATGCTGTTTGGGTAATAAGAAAATTTAGACCTGACGTTATTGTTTGTCGTTTCCCAATTAACGGAAAAGGGGGGCACGGTCACCATACAGCATCGGCAATTTTAGCTATGGAAGCTTTTGATTTGGCTGCAGATTCTACGATTTTCAAAGAACAATTAAAATTTGTAGATACATGGCAAACTAAAAGATTAGTAGTTAATACAGGTAGGTGGTGGAATAAGGATATTTCAGATCGAGAGCCAGGAGTTGTATCTTTAGATATTGGAGGATATAATAAGTTGCTTGGGACTTCCTACAATGAATTAGCTGCCTTAAGTAGATCAATGCATAAAACTCAAGGTTTTGGAAGTACTGGGAAAAGAGGCGAATATTTAGAATATTTTGAATATTTAAAAGGCGATAGCGCCAAAAACGATTTATTTGAAGGTTTAGATTTTTCTTGGAATAGAATTTCAAATAATAATGAGATAAGTATATTAATAAAAAATATTATAAGAAGTTTTAATTTTAATAATCCATCTCAGACTGTTTCTGATTTATTAAAATTAAGAGCATCAATAAATCAGATTGAAAATAATTTTTGGAGAAAAATAAAGTTAAAAGAAGTTGAAGATTTGATTTTTCAATGTGCAGGGATTTATATAGAAGTAAGTACGTTATCTTCAAAAAATTCAGCTTCAGACTCTTTGTCTTTTAACATAGAAATTAACAATAGAAGTAGTCTTAAAGTCCAGTTAAATTCTATTAATTGTAATGAATTAAACTTCTATAAAAACTACAATAAAGTTCTTAATGAAAATCAAACTAATAACTTAAAAAATAAGATTCTCATCCCTGAGAAAATAAAAATTAGTCAACCATATTGGCTTTTAACCCCAGGTCTTATAGGATCACACAATGTTGAATCTCAAGAATTAATTGGCTCTTCAGAAAATAAACCATCTGCAGAATTTAGCATTAAACTTAAAATTAGAAATGAATATGTAGAGCTTCAAAAACCTTTAATTTTCAAATTGAATGATCCTGTTAAAGGAGAGCAAACAAAAAACTGGGTAGTTACCCCAAAAGTAACAGCTAACGTTGATCAAAAAGTAATGATTTTCTCAGATAAAAATCCTCAAAAAATTTCTGTTTCTGTAATTGCACATTCTAATAATCAAAAAGGCAAAATAAAAATTATTCACCCCGATGGATGGAGTGTTGTTGGTCCTGAAGATTTTACCTTAAATAATGCTGATGACCAAGAAGTTTTAGAGTATAATATAACTCCTATGGATAATACGATTTCTGGCACTTTAAAAGTCCAAATAAATAACGAAGATGCTCACTCTATAAATACTATTAATTATGATCATATTTCATCGCAAAGTTGGTTTCCTAAGGCCGAGGTTCAATTGGTAAATCTAAACTTAAAAACTGTACCTAAAAAAATTGGCTATTTAATGGGAGCAGGAGATTTAGTGTTTGAACATTTAAAGATTTTAAATTATAATATTGAGCAAATTAAACTGAATGAAATTTCTGCTGATGATTTAATAAAGTATGATGTTATTATTTCTGGGGTAAGATTCTTTAATGTGGAAGAAGAATCTTCAGCGGCTGTTTCTAAATTACTTAGTTATGTCTACAAAGGAGGCAATTTAGTTGTCCAATATAATACAAGCTACCGCTTAAAAACAAAAGAGTTTTTTCCTTATCCACTTAAAATATCTAGAGACAGAGTCACTGAAGAAGATGCTGAGGTAAATTTTTTAAACAAGTCTCACAAAGTCATGAACTACCCTAACAAAATCAAAAAAATTGATTTCAATAATTGGGTTCAAGAAAGAGGGTTGTACTTTCCTAATAAATGGAGTAAAGAGTACGAACCAATTCTCTCTTGGAATGACACAGGTGAAGAATCTAAAAATGGATCTCTGCTCATAGCTAAGTACGGAAAAGGATTTTATACTTACACTGGAATTTCTTTTTTCAGACAATTACCGGCAGGAGTTAGCGGCGCCTACAAATTATTGGTAAACATAATTAGCTTAAGCGATGACTAAAAAAGAGAAGCCCCCAATTTTTAAATCCTGGAATGGGTGGTATTTTACAATTTTAATAATATTAGTTCTAATAATACTAGTTCTTAGTTTTATAACTAAATACTTTTCATGAGTAATTTAGACTGGTTCGTATTAATATTTACATTACTGTCTATAGTAGTATATGGAGTCTGGAAAACAAAAGGAGCAACGGATTTAAAATCATATTTAAAAGGAAATAATGATGCTAAATGGTGGGGTATAGGAATATCAATTATGGCTACCCAAGCAAGCGCAATAACTTTTCTATCAACACCTGGTCAAGCATATTCAGACGGAATGAGATTTGTTCAGTTCTATTTTGGACTTCCAATTGCAATGATTATTCTATCCGTTACATTTTTACCCATTTTTTACCGTCTAAAGGTTTATACTGCTTATGAATATTTAGAAACTAGGTTTGATTTAAAAACAAGAACCTTGGCAGCTCTTTTATTTTTAATTCAAAGGGGGCTGGCTGCAGGTATTACAATTTATGCACCCTCAATAATTTTATCTACTTTATTGAATTGGAATCTCACTTTGACTAATATTTTTATTGGATTTTTAGTAATTGTATATACTGTTTCAGGTGGTACAAAAGCAGTTACTCAGACCCAAAAACAACAAATGGCAGTTATGATGGGAGGAATGATTCTTGCGGGGTTTTTATTACTTAATATGTTACCACAAAACATTTCATTTATCGATGCAATGCATGTTGCTGGAAAGATGGGAAAACTGAACTTAATTAATTTTGATTTTAATCTTTCTGATAGGTATAATTTTTGGACCGGAACTACTGCAGCATTATTTTTATTTCTTTCTTATTTTGGAACAGATCAATCTCAGGTTCAAAGATACTTGTCTGGAAAATCTTTAGCCCAAAGTAGGCTAGGACTTATTATGAATGGCATATTAAAAATCCCTATGCAGTTAGTCATATTGTTTATAGGAGTTATGGTTTTTGTTTTTTACCAGTTTAATACCCCCCCAATATTATTTAATAAAGTAGAACTTAATAATGTTAAAAACTCTATTTATTCCCAACAAATAGATGATTTGGAAAAGGAGTTTAAAATAATTCACCAACAAAAGTCTGCAGAATTATATAGTCTTATAGAATCTCAGAGAAAAGAGAAAATCAATCAAGTTAATCAATGGAAAAAAAAGGCTCTAATAAGTAATTCGAAGATGACAGATATTAATAATGAAGTTAAGGCCTTAGTTAAAGAAAATAATCCTTCGGCTGAGACTAATGATAAAGACTACATTTTTATGAATTACGTAATAGATTATTTGCCTCACGGAGTTATTGGATTATTATTTGCAGTTATGTTTTCTGCAGCCATGTCATCAACAGCTTCAGAATTAAATGCATTGTCATCAACAACCACAATTGACATCTATAAAAGATCAATTAAAAAATCCGAAAATGATCAACACTATTTATTATCATCTAAATTTTTTACATTATTGTGGGGAATAATAGCTATAATATTTGCTACTACAGCTTCTCTTTTTGAAAACCTTATTCAAGCTGTCAATCTTTTAGGTTCTCTTTTTTATGGGACAATTCTAGGTATTTTCGTTGTTGCGTTTTATTTTAAAGATATAAAATCTAATGCAGTATTTTACAGCGCGATAATGGCAGAAATAATAGTCATCTCAATACACTTTGCAAATCACCTGGAAATAGCCCCTAGCTGGATTCAAATGGGGTTTTTATGGTATAATGTTGTAGGTTGTTTTCTGGTGTTGTTTTTTGGAAATTTTATTCAAAAAGTATTATTTAGATTTAATTTTTTTAATTAACTCTTTACTTTTTTTAATATATCCATAATCATCTTTTTTGTCGCTAGCTATATCAATTACATAGTTAGCAGTAGATATAGACCCATCCAAGTTTCCAAGCTTATTTAGAATTCTTGCTTTGTGATATGCCATCCAAAATGCATCAGGTCTTTTATCAATAGCTATGTTAATCCATTCTAAAGCCAATTCAAATTCTGAAGTATTATCAACTAAAAATTTAGCACCATTGTAATAGTCATTTGCAGAAGGACCTTCGTTTAATAAATCCATATAATCTTTTTGTAGTTTTTTAGCTCCTTGAGATTTCACCTCAATACTAATTTTTGTATTCGCCCATTTCATGGTCATTATAGTACTAAAAGATTTAAATGTCTCAAAATCTATAGTGAAAGATTCTGTAAAATTTTCTGTTTGGTTAGGTTCTACAGGAATACTACAAACTTGCTTTTCTTTATTGTATTCTCCAGATCCCCAAAGTTCAGTTTCTTTATTTAAAAGTATTTGCCACTCACCTTTTCCAGGGATAGTAAAGAGAGAATAACTCCCTTTTGGGACTTCTTTACCACCAAAAATACAGTCATTTTCAAAAGTTATTTTTGTAGCTTTATTGGCTCCCGTTCTCCAAATTTTTCCAAATGGAACTAATTCTCCAAATATTTCTCTTCCTTTTACTCCAGGTCTTGAGTACTCAACTATCACATTGGAAACACCAACTTCTTGAGAAATCGTAGCAGTTGGGCTTGGCTTAGGAGTTTTAATCTGAGAATAAAAGCTATTGCAACACAGAATTGCAGACATTAGAATCAATTTTTTCATTATTTATGTATTTAGATTTCAAATTTAAAAGTTTTATCTTAATTATTTGAAATTAGAATAAATAAAATTGGTTAACAATCGCCATAAAACTGGAAAAATAGGGGAACAAAAAGCATTAGATTTTTTGCTCGAAAATAACTATGAAATTTTATTTTCAAATTGGAGATTTCAAAGGTGTGAAATTGATATCGTAGCAAAAAAAAATAATGAACTTATTTTTCTTGAGGTTAAGACAAGAACAAGTTCCCTTTTATCTGAAGAAAACCTAATTTCTATTTCTCAACAAAAAAGAATAATTAATGCTGCAGACCATTTTATCAAACAAAATGAATTAGATTATAATATTAGATTTGACATGATATTTGTTGAAATAAGTTTAAATTCTTTTAAATTAACGCACTTTAAAGAATTTTTTAAACCCACAATTGATTAGACTTAATAAATATATTTCAAATTCAGGAGTATGCTCAAGAAGAGAAGCTGACGTTTTAATCTCAGAAGGAAAAATTAAAATAAATAACCAAGTTGTTACTGCCTTAGGAACGAAAGTTAATAAAGAGGATATTGTAATCTATAATGGAAAAACACTTAAAGCTGAAAATCATAAATATATATTAATTAATAAACCAAAAAATTGTATAACTACCGTTAAAGATACCCACGAAAGAAAAACAGTGATGGATATAATCGAGGGTGTTTGTGATGAACGCCTCTACCCTGTAGGGAGATTGGATAGAGACACTACGGGTTTATTATTGATGACAAACGATGGGGAACTTACCACAAGATTAACACACCCAAGTTTCGGGATTAAGAAAAAATATGTAATTCAATTAGAAAATAGTATTCATCCAGACTCTTTAAAAGAAATGGTAAAAGGAATTCAATTAGATGATGGAGAAGTAAAATATGACGATGTTATATACGGTAGGCAACAAACAGACAGAACACAACTGATTGTAACCCTTCATTCTGGAAAAAATAGAGTTATTAGAAGAACAATGGAATATTTTGACAAAACGTTACTTCATTTAGACAGAATAGAATTTGCAGGAATAAGAAAAGGCAATTTGCAAAGGGGAAATTGGAGATTTTTAGACCCTAAAGAAGTTGGCTATCTTAAGATGACGAAATCTCGTTAAGTATATATTTACATGCATTTTGTTCAGCTGATTTTTTAGATGAACCATTACCTTTGCCTATAATAGTTTCCCTTTCTAAAATCGTGGAACTAAACCATATTTTCTCTGTATTATTGTCACGTATAGTGTTGAAACTAATTTTAGAGCCTTTTTTTTGATACATCATCAAAACTTCGCTTTTATAGTCTTGATTTTCTAAAATAATTTTATCAATGTCTAAATTTGATTTTAATATGAAATCTTCAATACTTTTTTTTGCCTTTTCAATTCCTAAGTCTATTAAAATAGCACCATACAGGGCTTCAAAAGTATTTCCTAATAATGACTTATAACTATTTGAACTTTTTTGATAAAGAATAAACTCTTGAAGACCTAATTCCTGTCCAATTTTGTTCAAATTTTCCCGGCTTACAATTTTAGCTCTTAACTGAGTTAAATAACCTTCATTATCATTAGGATAAATATCATACAAATAATTAGCGACAGTTAAAGATATAAATGCATCTCCAAGAAATTCTAATCTTTCATTATCAAGATTATTTTTCTGTATATTTTTATATGAACTATGTGTAATTGCTTCGAGATATAAACGTTCATTAATAGGCTTAACGCCTAGTTTAAGGGCTAAGAAGTTTAAAAATTTTTCGGATAATAGAGAAGACTTCTTTTTTTTAAAAAAAAAACTAATCATTGTATTCTTTAACAATAATAGATGAGTTGTGACCCCCAAATCCAAAAGTGTTACTTACAGCAGTTTTAACAGTTCTTTTTTGAGCCTTATTCAATGTTAAATTTAGATTATAGTCTATATTTTCATCTTTGTTTTCAAAATTAATTGTAGGAGGTATAATATTATTTTCAATAGCTTTTACACAAGCAATGGCTTCTATAGCTCCTGCTGCACCTAATAAGTGACCGGTCATGGACTTGGTACTACTAATATTTAAATTAAATGCATGGTCACCAAAAACTTTTTTAATTGCTAGTGTTTCTGCAATATCTCCTAAAGGAGTAGATGTTCCATGAACGTTTATGTAGTCAATATCTTCTGGGATCATACCAGCATCTTCTAATGCAAGTTTCATAACGCTTATTGCACCCCTTCCTTCAGGATGTGGGGCTGTAATATGATGGGCATCAGCTGTCAGCCCTCCTCCGGCAACTTCTGCATAAATTTTAGCTCCTCTTTTTTTTGCATGCTCTAACTCTTCAAGAATTAAGCACCCTGACCCTTCCCCAAGTACAAACCCATCTCTAGTTGAATCAAATGGCCTTGACGCAGTTTTGGGGCTATCATTTCTAGTTGATAATGCTTTAAGAGCATTAAACCCTCCAATTCCGGCAATATTTACACCAGCTTCGGAACCCCCAGTTACAATAAAATCTGATTTTCCAAGCTGAATCAACATCAAAGCATCAATAATAGCATTTGTAGATGAAGCACATGCAGAGACAGTAACATAATTAGGTCCACGTAATCCGTGTTTTATAGAGATATGGCCAGCAGCAATATCGACTATCATCTTAGGTACAAAAAACGGGTTAAATCTTGGTGATCCGTCTCCGTCTTTGAAATTAAAACACTCCTCTTGAAATGTCCCCATTCCTCCAATTCCAGAACCCCAGACTACTCCAGCTCTATCTAAATTTACTTTTTCTAAGTCTAATTTTGAGTCTAAAATTGCTTCATCTGCAGTAGCAAGAGCATAGATAGAAAAAAGATCTAATTTTCTAGCTTCTTTTCTATCCATTATATCTAAAGGATCGAAATTTTTAACTTCGCAGGCAAATTGAGTTTTAAATAAAGCGGTATCAAATTTTGTAATATTTGCTGCACCGCTCTCACCCTTAATAAGGTTTTTCCAGTATTCATCAACAGAATTGCCTACTGGAGTTAATGCACCCATACCAGTAATGACAACTCTTTTTTTATTCATAAAACTAGTTTTGAGACGTAATTATAAGGAGTATTATTTATTCTCCTCAATATATTTTATTGCTTGACCAACAGTTTGAATATTTTCAGCTTGTTCATCTGGGATAGCAATATTGAATTCTTTTTCAAATTCCATAATTAATTCTACGGTATCTAAGGAATCAGCTCCTAAATCGTTGGTAAAACTAGCTTCTGTAGTTACTTCACCTTCATCAACTCCTAATTTATCAACTATAATAGATATAACTTTAGATTGTACGTCTGACATATTATGTTTTTTAATTGTTTTTCAATGCAAATAAATAACTTTTCCTGAATTCAACAAAATTCTTTACTTTAAACTTATTCAACAACTATAGTTGATTAACTACTAATCTATGTCTATATTTCGGAAAACTAAGAGATGAAAGTAGCTTTATTTGCCTCTGGTAGAGGGAGTAATGTTGAAAATATTATTCGATTTTTTGATGGAAATAAAAGAATAAATATTTCACTTATTTGTTCAAATAATAAAAGTAGTGGAGCCATTTTGCACGCTAAAAACTATAAAATACCTCATTTTTTTTTAACAAAGGACGATTTATCCAAATCGAAAACGTTGATAAATAAGCTTCATCATGCTAAAATAGATTTATTAGTACTAGCCGGATTTCTTTTAAAAATACCAGCTTTTTTTATCAATAATTTTAGTGGAAAAATAATTAATATTCACCCATCATTATTGCCAAAATATGGTGGTAAAGGGATGTATGGAGACAATATTCATAATTTGGTTTTAAGAAACAAAGAAAAAAAAACTGGGATTACTTTTCATTATGTAAATGAAAACTATGATGAAGGGAAGATTATAGCTCAGTTTGAAATCAAAGTAGATAAGTTTGAAACATTAAAATCCCTTAAGAAAAAAATAAGTCAAGAAGAATTACTAAATTATCCAAAAATTATAAGTTCGTTTTTAGATGAATAAAATTAAAAGAAAAATACACGAAATAATTTTTGAGGCGGACACTCCAATGGGCAAATTATTTGATATTGCTCTTCTGGTTATGATTTTATTAAGTGTTGCAGTAGTGATGCTGGAAAGTGTAGAGTCTTTTAGAAACGATTGGGCCTGGCTCTTTGAAATTTTAGAATGGACATTTACCTTTTTATTTTCTTTAGAATATCTACTCAGGATATTTTCTGTTAAAAATCCTTTTAAATATATATTTAGCTTTTATGGTATAATAGATTTATTATCCTTAATTCCGTCATATATTGGTATTGGCATAGGTACAAATAATATTTCATCAATTAAAAGTATTAGGACCGTAAGATTGATTAGAATTTTTAGGATTCTAAAACTCATTAGATACATTAAAGAAGCAGCAGCTTTAAAAAAAGCTTTTATTGCAAGCAAGCAAAGAATTGTTGTTTTTCTTTTTGTGGTATTTTCAATAGTGGTTTTAATGGGAACCATAATTTATATGTTAGAAGATCCAAAAGATGGCTTTACATCCATTCCAAGAAGTATTTATTGGGCAATTGTAACTCTTACTACTGTTGGATATGGAGATATTGCTCCTCAAACTCCATTAGGACAGTTTTTTGCTTCTCTTATCATGATTTTAGGATATTCTATAATTGCAGTTCCTACTGGAATGATTTCTGTAGAATTATCCAAAACCTCACTTAAACTTAATTTCTCCTCCTCCCGAACATTACATATTTTAAATCGGTTTTTAGGCTATTGTAAATAGCCAAGTTAATTTTTAAAATATCTGAAATGAATTTAGAGGAATATTTAAGAAAAAATGTAACAGGTCCGTTAGAGATGAATAGTACATGGTTTAATGTGCCTGAAGAATTAGAAGATTTAGTAGTCTCATCCTCAATACGCAATAATGATTCAGGTGAATTAATAAAAAATGAGTACACCAAACGTAAAATCACTAAAAGTTTTAATGCTGGTGGAGGAATTTCAAGTTCTCCTGAAGACTACGGTAAATTTCTTGTTTGTATGTTAAACAAAGGGAAAGTTGATGGAGTTGAAATACTTAAGGAACAAACATTTGATTTAATGAATACCCCTCAATTAGATAAGTTTAAAACTACTCATAGACATGTTCCTGTTGGAAATGTTGATACTAAAGCGAGAGGTGATAAAGATAATTTTTTTGACAGTTATGATAATTGGACCTTAGCATGGGCTTACGAGGAAAATTCAACTATCAGACCCTATGGAACAGGATATTGGGCAGGGTTTTACAATACATACTTTACGATTGATTTTGAAAATGAATTTGCCTTAGTTTATATGACTCAAATTTTACCTTTTAATGATATGGAGTCTTATAATTTATTTACTTCTTTCGAAAAAATGATATATAATTTTCATTAAATATTTTTACTATTTAGAGTTATTTATAAAAATCTTAGTTGTAATTTGTATCTATTAACACTATAATTTTACTTTTCAATGATCTATTATTCAAAAGTTTCCTATACCTTATTGATTGTTGTTTTTGTAGTTTTTTTCGGGCCATTAATTCCTAACTTTATTCATGACGGTTTTAGTAATGCCATGTTCACTACTACTGCAGGGTTAATTGTCATGTATGGATTAATTGTACATATGTTTTTTAATACAACCTATACAATTGATCAACAAATGTTACATATTAAATGTGGTTTTATTCGCTACAATTCAATAAACATAATGGATATGAAAAAGATTTCAAAATCTAGCACTTTAATGTCATCTCCTGCAGCCTCTTTTGATAGAATTGAAATTACTCATGGTAAATTTGATGAACTTATAATTTCCCCAAAACATAAGTTAAAATTTGCAAATGATTTACAGAAAATTAATCCAACCCTTATTAATACACTAGAGCCCTAAGATTTATCATTCAAAAAAAGCAAAGCCCTTAATTTATTATATTTGGAGTATAAATATTTAATCTTATGAAAAAACTACTCTTACTTTCCACTATTTTAATTTTTGCATGTCAAAGGCCTACAAAAATTTCTGAAAAAGAAGTTATGGATACATTTGAAACCTTTTTTGAGGTTTTAGATAACGACTTAGACAATTTTGATTCTGTGGTTACTGAGGACTTTTTTATCTTTGAAAATAGTAGACATTATACCAAAGATGAATTTATTGAATTTGTAACAACTTTTGATATCATCAGTGCAAAACGAAAATTCGAAGATCTATCTATAGATACCGATTACAACTCTGCACATATTTCCTTAAAGCATCAAGGAGAGTTTATTGTAAACACACCCGATGGAAAAGTTAAGCTAGAATTTGAGTGGCTAGAAAGTACTTATGCTATTAAGATAAATAATAAATTAAAGTTTAAGTTTTATTTTTCGCAAGCTATAAAAGAAAATTCATCTATTATTTTGGCAGAGTAAATAAAGCTAATATTTGTTATTTAGTTTTATATCATAACATCTTTTGCCACTCGGAGGATATGTGATTTTTTTGTTTATATTTATATTATTAATTAATAAATCAATTAAAATGAGAAAACTGACCCTATTATTACTGTTTATAGCTTTGGTTTACGGATGTA
>ENA-ORDA01000748-ORDA01000748.1-marine-metagenome-genome-assembly--contig:-NODE-748-length-30387-cov-9.109964_pt1 | contig 30387 bp, 27 predicted proteins | sample MGYA00237778_ERZ508506 | MGnify/ENA primary metagenome ERZ508506 (study PRJEB26177, sample SAMN06267891) | marine metagenome | isolation source: Monterey Bay, California, USA | place: Pacific... | reverse complement strand
TCTAAATCACTGAACAAACCAACTGAAATAGTTCCCCATACACCTGCTCCTAAATGAACTGGCACTGCACCTACAACATCATCTATCTCATATTTGTTTAACAGTTCATTTATAAAAATTGCTATAATTGCACCAATAATACCAACGAAAATTGCCGTAACTGATGTCATTGAATTACAACCAGCTGTTATAGCAACCAATCCTGCAAGAGGACCTAATATTACATAAAACGGATCTGGTTTTTTAAATAATAAAAATGAAATACCTAGTCCAGTTAACAACCCAAAAGCAGCAGAAAGAAATGTATTTATCAATATTAATGGCACTGTTTCATCCATTGCTCCATTACTTCCACCATTAAAACCAAACCAACCAAACCATAAAATTAAGGTTCCTAAAACGGCTAACGGAAAACTAGAGCCAGTAAATTTACCTTTATTAGACTCAGAATATTTGCCAATTCTTGGCCCTAAAATTAATACAGCAGCGAGCGCAATCCATCCTCCAACAGAATGAACAATAGTACTACCAGCAAAATCAACAAAACCAAGTTCTGTCAACCATCCAGTAGTTTTTACTCCTCCCGTAACAGCCAGTAACTGCGTTACAGCATCATTCATCTTATTTAGATAACTGGATGACCAAGCCCAATGACCGACAATTGGGTAAATTATGCCAGTTGCGATTATCGTTATTATTAAATATCCATTAAATTTCATTCTTTCAGCTACAGCGCCAGAAACTATTGTTGCAGCAGTTGCAACAAACATTGCTTGGAATACAAAATATGTCATGTAATCAGCTTTTTCGGTTTTAAAGAAAAAAAGATCTGTTCCAAAAAAACCGTTATAACTTGTCCCAAACATTAAGCCGAAACCAAAAATCCAAAAAACTACAACTGCTAAACCAAAATCAGCAGCATTCTTAAGAGCAACGTTAATGCTATTTTTGTGTCGTGAAAGACCAGTTTCCATACACATGAAACCAGCTTGCATGATAAAAACTAATATTGCACAATCTATAACCCAAAGAGTATCAACAAACGATTTTACAGATTCCAAACTAATACTTTCCATTTTCTATCAATTTATAAATATCATCTATAAATTTATTTTAAAATTTATCAATCATTATAGATGCGATTAATTAGCTAAAATTAATAATACTCTTAAAATTTCTTATTTACCAATTGCAATAATTGTTAAATCATCATCAAGAATATCGTTATCTTTTTTAACACCATCTTCCACAATTTCTTTTTTTAAACTTTTTAAACGAATTTCTTCTGTCGCACTTGTTAGTTCTTTTTGTAATGAAGTGTTTGAGTGTTTTAGAATTAATTCTTTTACGCCATCAATTCCTATTTCTTGTTTATTTTCATCCAAGCATTCTGAAAATCCATCTGTAAAACAGTAAATTCGTCCACCATTTAATTTAAAGCTTTCTAATTGATAAACGCTTTCATCTTTATGCTTAATCACTGCCAAAGGCATTGAGCTTGAAGGATATTCTTTAAAATCTTTACCCACTTTTAATAATGTTGGCTGATGTCCAGCATTTGCAATTTCAACTAAATCTGTTTTCAAATTATATCTTCCAACAATTGAAGTAATAAAGGTACCAACAGGATTGGTTTCTTTTAAATCATTATTCATCTCTAATAAAATTTCATTAGGCTTAAATTTTTGCTTAGCGAAGATCTTAAATAAAGTAATAGCTTTTGCCATAACCATCCCTGCATTTACCCCTTTTCCTGAGACATCAGACAGGGTGAAATACACCTCATCATCATGAAGGTAAAAATCATAAAAATCTCCCGAGATTTCTCTTGCAGGAATATTTAATCCAAATATTGGATAATTTTCTATATCTCTTTTTGGCATTAATCGTTGCTGAACATTCATTGCAAGTTTAATTTCTTTAGAAACTCTATTCTTCCATTTGTTTTTTTGCTTTTCACTTTGTTCCAATTTGTTCATTATGACATTATATTGCGTGCCAATAATTCCACTGTCAGTAAAAGGATCTTGTGGTGCGCGGCTTGAATAATTGTCTGATTTTGCTTGATTAGTTAATACCTCAAGTAATTCGTGCGTGTCCGTTGATGCATTGTGTTCTGAAATATTTAAACCAAGTTCTTCATGAATTTTACTTACTCTTAGAGGGAAAAATGAATTAATAGTTTTTAATATTAAATAAGAACCAATGAAACAAAAAGCACCAATTGAACTTATGCCAATTAGTTGAATATATATTTGTTCTAATCTTGTTTTTTCAACACCCATCAATTCAAAATTTGCAAACAAAGCAACTGCAATAGTTCCCCAAATTCCACATGCTAAGTGAACTGGTATTGCGCTAACCACATCATCAATTTTAATTTTTTCAAGTAATACAATTGTTGAGCCTGAAATAATTCCACCAATACTTCCTATTACAATTGCATGAGTAGGATCCACATAAGCACAAGAAGCAGTTATTGAAACTAGTCCAGCAAGGGGACCGGTGATCATAAATAATGGCTCTGGTTTTTTTAAAACAATGATACCCATAACACTTGAGAAAATAAGTCCAAAGGATGCTGATAAAAAAGTATTAATTAAAATTAATGGAATTTTTAAATCCATTGCACCATTAGCACCCCCATTAAATCCAAACCAACCAAACCACAAAATTAAAGCACCTAAAGCTGCAATTGGTGTATTACTTCCTTGAAAAGATTTTTTTTTATCATCATCTCTAAATCTTCCAGTACGATTACCAACTACCAATAATACTGATAAAGCAATCCATCCTCCTACAGAGTGCACAACGGATGCACCTGCAAAATCTAAATATCCTAATTGACCTAACCAACCAAATTTTTCTGCAGGATTTTCAAAATTAAATGCCCAAGACCAATGACCGACAATTGGATAAAAGAAACCAGTAGCTAAGAATGTAATGATTATATATGAGAAAAATTTTAATCTTTCTGCAACTGCACCTGAGATGATGGTAGCAGCTGTTGCAACAAACATTGCTTGGAAAACAAAATAGGTCTGATAGCCTGCAACCTTAGTGGTAAAGAAAAAAAATTTGGTACCAAACAGTCCAGATACACTAGTTCCATACATTAATGCGAAACCAAACGACCAAAAAACTACAACTGATATTCCAAAGTCTGCAATATTTTTGAGGGCAACATTAATACTGCTTTTGTTTCGAGACAAACCAGTCTCTAAACACATAAAGCCTGCCTGCATTAAAAAAACAAGGATTGCACAAATTAAAAGCCAAAAGGTATCTAAATTTGCTTGTAAGATTGCGTCTAGACGAAATTCTAGTGCAGTTAAAGCTCCTTTATTAGTAAGCTCTAATTGATTTATGTTTGACTGCAGCTTATCAAATAATATTTGCGTATCCGCTGCAGTCATGATTTTATTTTAATTAATCTACTAATTTTCTAGCTTCACCAGCATCAGTAATAATCTTATCAACACTTACTACTTTAATAACTTCAAAGCCTGTTCCAAGTATTGCTTTTTTGTAATCTTCATTAGTTAAATCAGATTTATCAGGGTAAGATGATACTGCAACACCTTCTGGCCATGAAACTTTAACAGTAGCAGATGGGCTAGCTGCTTGAAGTGCTTTAGTTACCATTTTTTGGCATTTAATACACATCATACCATTTACTTGTGCAATTTGAGTTTGAGCTGCAAATAAATTAGTTGAAAATAAAACGAAACCTAAAAATAGTATATATTTTTTGAACATAGTTTTTCCTCTTGTTAATTATAGTATTAAGCTATCACGTATCAATTCATTTTAAAAATTTATCAATGCTCATATTAGGGTAAATGATTAAAATTTGCAGGAAATCTGAATTTTTACTTAATAACTTGTATGTTATCTGTGAATACTCATTGGGTCAAAATGACAGTCCATATGATCAATAGTTTCAAAAAAAATTTCATTTAACTCTGAAGAATGAGTTGTTGGGCAAATGTTTGCTAAATTTAATTCATCTGCATAATCATCTTTAAGTTTATTCATTGTTAAAGAACTAGCATAAGATGTTGAAGCTTGTAAAATACTTCCAGAGTTTATTAAAGTTAAGCTCGGCCCAATTATTGCAGAATGTGGACCACAATTATTTAATAAAGGCATTAATAATAATATTAAAATGATTTTCTTCACAATACTCGTTTAAACGAGAATATTTAATTTGAAACTGTGAAACTATCCATTATGGGCGGAAAGCTAATTTTTTTTAGCAATCATCGCCTCTAGTAAAATTGCCGTTACGACTAAGGGTTAATTGGCAAGCTCCATCGATTTCTTTAGCAATTATATTAAAATTTGAAGAACCTATGCTTGCAACACAAATTTCATAACCCATGTCTTTACCAATTTGATCCCCTCCACCAAATAAAATTGTTTCAATATCATTTGATGTTGATGAAGAAGGTGTGCAGCTATCATTATCCTGCGTGTAATAATTTCCACTATTTGAATATTCTTCTGTTTGAGCTAGTGATATTTGTTGCATCACGTTTTTTGCAGATTTTTCTTTAGTGCCTGAAATATAACCGCTGTAAGTAACAACTCCTACAGAAGCTAAAATACCAATTATTGCTACCACAACTAAAAGCTCGACTAGAGAAAACCCTAGTGAGCTTTTAATTTTTATATTTTTTGTTTCTTGCAATCGAGATGATTATTCTATTGCAACAGCATTAGTCATTATGTCAGTAGCTGCATCATCATACTGGGTAGTAACGGTAATAGTTCCATTACCATCACCTACTATTGATGTAACACCTTTTCCTGATGCTAAACACGTAGTTGAAAGATCTGTAGCCGTTGGCGCAGTACTACCGTCTGTTACTCCTCCACAAACTGGCGTGTATGTGTTTTTAAAATCTGCTAACGCAGCTACACCAGCAGTAATGATTGAAGCTTCTGTTCTACCACTACATGTTAAATTTCCACTCATTGCAGTAGACTCTGTACCCATGTTACATTTTTGGATTTCAGCAGCTAAATATTTTGTTACTGCCCCTTGGTTTGATTTAGAAGCATTAATTTTCGCACTCTTAGTGTAACCATTGTAAGCAACAACACCTACTGCAGCTAAAATACCAATAATTGCTACAACAACTAGCAATTCAATAAGTGTAAAACCTTTGTTATTTTTCATAATTTCCTCTGTTATTAATTATTATTGTTAAAATTTATTATAATTATTGATGATGTAAACTAAAAATCCTATTATATATAATGATATTCAAAGAAAATTGCTCATATTGGGTTTACTTGTTACTTATTTTTGTTAATAGCTATAAATATTAAATAAAATATGAAATATAAAGTTACAGATATTGAAAATGTAAGTACTGTTTTTCTTACTGGAGAAATAGATATGGATGTTGCAGATGAGGTAAGAGAAATTGTTTTTCCCTTAATTGATGCTGGAAAAGAAGTTCATTTAAATTTAAAAGATGTACCATACATGGACTCTTCTGGTATATCGATAATTATAGAGAGTAATCAAAGAGCTCGAGAAAAAAATACTAAAGTTGAACTTAAAGAGGTTAGTCAACCTGTTGAAAAAGTTCTAGCAATGGCAAGGAAGTTTCTATGACATACAAAATTACAGAAGAAGACAATATAAGTACTATATTTTTAGATGGTGAAATAGACATGGATAAAACGGATGAAGTTAAGGGAGTTATCTTTCCTGTAATCGACTCTGGTAAAAATGTTGCTTTAAATCTAAGTAATGTTCAATACATGGACTCTTCTGGTATTTCAGTTTTAATAGAAAGTCATCAAAAAGCCCTTGAGAAGGGAACCAAGCTTGTCATTAAAGATGTGAGTAAATCTGTTTTAAAAGTAATCATGATGGCAAAGTTAGAACAAATTTTAAATTTGGAGTAAATAAATTATGAGTTTAGAAAACTTTAGTCATTCAGAAAAAAAAGATTTTTTAGTTAGCTCAGCAAGTTTGAAAGATGTCAGAGCTTTTTCTAGAGATGTTTTTGAAAAATTTAAAATTGATGAAGATTTAAGAGAAGAGTTAGTTTTAGCAATTGCTGAAGCTGCGCAAAATATAGTTAAACATGCATATAAAGATATGCCTGACACTCAAGATAAAATGGTTGTAAGAATATCTTGTAGTGATGATGTTCTAGAGATTTCTTTCTTTGATAAAGGTAAACCAGTAGAAAAAAGCGAAGTTAAGCATAGAGCGATCGATGATATTAAGCCAGGTGGACTAGGAACATTTTTTATTCAACAAATTATGGATTCAATTAATTTTGAACCAGGAAAAGAACCCTGGATTAATAATTTAGTTTTAACCAAAAAATTAAAAAATTAGTTAATTAAAGCACCCACGTTAAATATTGGTGAGTACATGGCTATCATTAAACCACCAATCATTACTCCCATGAAAACAATCATGATAGGTTCAATTAAAGCAGACATGTTATCGACTGTCGTATCAAATTCTTCTTCATAATAAGCAGATACAGAATTAAACATTTCATCTAATTGACCTGTTTGTTCCCCAACAGAAATTAATTGACTAAAAGTTGGTGGGAAGAGTGGTTCTTTTAAAAAAAGTTTTGTTAAGGTATCACCAGAGAACACACCTTTTTTTACACTCTCTAGTGCATCCGTTATCACATCATTATTACTAACTGATTTTGCAATTTCTAAACTCTCTAATAAATTTACACCAGCAGCACTTAAATTACCCAAAATCAATGCAATTCTTGCTAGTAGAGATTTTAAAATCATATCTCCAAAAATGGGTAATTTTAAAATTTGTTTATGCCATCTAAAACGAATTGCAGCATTTCTTTTTGTAATAAAATTGAACGTAAAATATCCACCTATTCCACCAAACAGAATTACTTTTCCACCTGTACCACTTAAAAAATCACTCATTGCCATGATGGTTGCTGTTGCAGCGGGTAATTCTAAGCCCATTCCATCGTACATTTTTGCAAATACTGGAACTACTTTAATCAACATAAAAGCACTTACAGTAATCGCTACTGTAAACATGATCGCTGGATACATTAAAGCTCCCTTAATTTTTTTCTTAATCTTTTCTTTTTTCTCTAATGAATCTACTATTTTAAGTAAAAATACATCTAGCTTACCACTTGCTTCACCAGCTTTAATCAAGTTGACATAAATATTATCAAAATATTGCGGATACTTTTCAAAACATTTTGATAGGTTCACACCCCCTTCTAAACTTTTTCTTATATCTTCTATAATGTCTTTAAGAGCAGGACTTTCTAATTGATCTCTTAACATTATTAAAACCTGTAAAATAGGTAAGCCCGCCTTAACCATGGTTGCAAATTGCTTTGAGAATATAAGAATTTCTTCTACTTTAACTTTTTTTTTCCCAAAAAGAGATGAGCCACCTGATTTTTTTTTTGCTTCACCTTTTTTTTTCTTAGACTTAATTATGTTGGTGATTATTATTTTTTTTTCTTTTAATAAATGAGAAGCCTCATCAAGGTTGATTGCCTCAATATCTCCTTCTACATATTTACCTTCGGATATTCCTTTATAAGTAAAAGCTTCCATTCTTATTCGCCTGAAAGAATTCTCTCATACTCTCTAAAATTAAGCTCACCAGCTGCAATCATTCTTCTACCCATATCTTGCATCGTTCTAAATCCTTCCTTAATAGCTATTTCTCTTAATTCAGGAGTGGTTGCTTGTTTTAAAATAGCTTCTTTAATTGGTTTTGACACCACTAAGATTTCATAAATACCTTGTCGACCTTTGTATCCTGAGTCACTACATTTTGCACAACCTTTACCTTTGATGGCTTTTACTTTTGAAGCGTCTTCATCACTAAACCCCATATCTTTAAGAACCTTAGGATTAACATCATCATCAGGCACTCTACAATCTTTACAATTTTTTCTAGCTAGTCTTTGGGCTACAACAAGTTGGCAGGCAGCACTTATTAAATAATCTGGTGTTCCCATGTTTTGTAATCTAGTAATAGTACTTGGGGCATCATTAGTGTGAAGAGTACTAAATACTAAGTGACCTGTAAGGGCAGCCTTTAATCCGATATCAACTGTTTCTTTATCCCTCATCTCACCAACTAGAATAATTTCAGGGTCTTGTCTTAAAAAAGATCTTAAAGCTTTAGCAAAGGTAAAACCAATATCATCTTTAATTTGTACTTGTCCTACACCATCTAATTCATATTCCACAGGATCTTCAGCTGTTAAAATATTTAAATGGGGCTTACTTACTTCTTTTAAAATACTATATAACGTTGTTGATTTCCCAGATCCTGTTGGCCCTGTAACCAAAATTAATCCCTGACTACTGTGAATTCCTTTTCTTAGACTTTCTAAATCTTGCTTTTCAAAATTTAATTGTTCAAGGGTAATATCTCCCGCATCTTTGTTAAGAATACGCATAACAATTCTCTCATTATTTGCAGTGGGTAAAATTGATAAACGTAAATCAACTACTTTATTACCAATTTTAAAATTAATAGCTCCATCTTGTGGCAATCTTCTTTCTGCAATATCTAATTTACCCATAATTTTAAATCGAGTAACTACTGCCCCATAATTGTCATGCAGAAACTGTCTATAGGTTTCTTGTTCTTGAAGCATACCGTCTAATCGGTATCTTACTCTTGAACTAAATCGGTAAGGCTCAATATGAATATCACTGACACCCATTTTAATTGCGTCTGCTACCACTGCTGTACTAAATTTGATTACCTCTGACTCATTTTCAATTGCTTCAATATCTTCCTCTGGTGCCTTTTCTAAAACTTCCCCTGCATCTCCTAAATCTGTTTCAAAAGTTTTTGTTTTTCTCCTATTCTCATTTCTAATTGACGCAATAGTTACTTCATCTGTTTCAGATGATAATCTCTCAATATATTCAGAAATATCACTTATTTTTGCAGCATGAAGTTCTATGTTTTTTTTTGTAATAGCTTTTAAATTTCGCATCAATCCCAATTTTGAACTATCTGGGATTGCCATGTGTAAAGTTTTTCCATCAATTTTAAATGGTGCTACAAAATTCATCTTAATATAGTTTGATGGTAAAACTGTTTTTACTTCTTCAGTAATTTCAACTGACTTTAGATCAATTATTTCTAAATTTTGTTCTTTAATTAATAAATCAATTATTTTTTTTTCATCAGTAAGCTTTAATTCAAATATTGCATCAATTTGAGATTTATTGTTTTCAGTGCTTACTTTTTTAATATCTATTAAATCTTTTCCAGAAATAATGTCATTATCAATTAAGACATTAACTAAATTAATTTCACTCTCTCTACTTATTTTAAACATTATAAAATTCTTGGAGCGATAAATACCAATAACTCGTTCATTGTATCAGAATTTGATTTTCCACTGAGTACTTTTCCTAGAATTGGTACTTTTGACGTTCCTGGAACACCTTGTCTATTATTCGCTACGTTATTTTTTTTAATACCACCAATTACAACTATATCTCCATCAGCTACTAATAATTTTGTATTTATCTCCATTTTATTTACACCTACTGATGCTGCATTTGCTCTATTTGGAGTATCATTGTTTACTTGAATTTGAAGCATGACGTTTCCATCGCCTATGATATTAGGAGTTACTATCAATTTTAATGATGCATCAACTGGTTTATCTTCCCCTTCTCCACCATCAATATAAATTGTTTCACCCTGATTAATACTTGCTTGTTGATTATCTAATGTAAATAATTTTGGATTAGATACTGTTTTTGATAAGCCTTGAGCTTCTAAAAAATCAAGTTCAAGTTTTAAAACAGCAGAACCTGTTTTTCTTAGTATTCCAATTCCACTTGTTGCAGCAGCTGACCCAAAATTTACTAAATTATCTGTTCCAGCACCGCTTGTAAAAGCACCTGTTGAATCAGATAATGCAGCCCCTGATCCTGATGCAGCTCCTACACTACTACCTCCTTGTGTACCACCCATTCTTAAACTTTTTCTTGTATAAGCAGCTCCAAGTCTTTTTCCTAAACTTTGCTCAAATGTTGAAGTAGCTTCAACTATAAAAGCTTCTATTAAAACTTGTTTTGTTCTTTTATCAATTTCTCGAATAACTTTATCAACGATATCTAAATCTTTCTCTTTACCTCTAACAATAATTGATCTTGTGGTTGCTTCTTCCGTTACTTGTATTGGTATAAAATTTCCATTCGTTCCAACAGTTGTAAATAATTCTGTGATTGTGGCTTTAGCTTCTGATGGAGTTATATAATAAAGTCTAAAAATTTCTGAAATAATTGGTTCTACTGAATCTTCTAATTCAACTTTTTTCTTAACTGCTGAAGCTCTCGCTGATTTATAACCTTCTTGTGACGTTAGATTAGCAGGAGTAGAAACTCTAATAATATTACTTGCTACATCTATGTCTGCTGCATAATTTTTTAAATCTAATAATGCATTAAATGCTTTATCCCATGGAACATTATCTAACTCTGCACTTATTGATCCTGCCACATCGTCACCTACTAAAATATTAATTTGACCAACTTCAGACATTAATTTCATTGCTTCTTTAAAATCTAAAGCTTGAAATTTAAAAGAAACATTTTGTTTTAAAGATTTGAAATCTTCTGAAATTAATAAATAATTTCTCTCTTTGACAGATGATATTTGTTTTCTTTTTTTAAGCTTAACAACATCACCTTCAGCAGGAGTTGGTCCCATTTCTGCACTTTTTTCAACCTCTTGCTTTCCAAGTTTCTTGATATCAGTTTTTATTAATGGGGTGTCGTGTTTAAAAGAGCCACTATTCTTAGCAAATTTTTCAGCACAACCTGTTAAAAAAATAAATAAAAAAGGTAAAATTAAAAATGATATTTTGTTTTTAAATTTCATAATTATTTTGTTCTTTCTGTAATTTTATTATTAAAATTTATCACTAAAAGAGAGTTTTCATTTTTTTCAAAAACTGCCTCTCTATTGTTAAGTCCAACTAATTTTACTCCAGGACTTAATTCTTCAAACTTAGCTAAAGTAATTATATTTCCACTTGAATTAATTAATGATACGAACCCATCATCATTTTCAGAGGTCATTATCCCAACTAATTTAAACTTATATAAGCTCATTTCATTTTGTGCCTCTTCTGGATTGCTTGATAAAATTGTATTACCACCAGTTAATGAACTATCTCCAGCAAAGGGATCGTTTAATGGAAGAGGTTCTTCATCATTAATCTCTGATGAAATATTTGATTGTGAATTTGCCTGTTTTTCTTTGATCTTTTTATTTATCTCTTTTGCTTTTTCGATAATATCTTGCTTATTATCATGACTATCAGCCATGGAAACTTTTGATAGCAACATAAAGAATACTGAAATAATGATTATTTTAAAAAAATTCATTTGGTAACCCCACTATTGTTAACGTACCTTTTACTTTTATCGCTCCAGTTGCATTCCCTTTTACCACTTGAATAGACTCTTTGTCAAAGTTTAACATTTTGTTAGAAAGCGATAGAGCTCTTTTAAATTTAATGTAACCAATAAAATTACCGTCAATTTCAAAATCAACAGGGATCAAATAATAGGCAATATTAGCAACATTTTTAACTTGATTGTTTTTCTTTTTTTTCGTTTTTTTACCGTCTGCTTGGGCTAAGGCTTGTGCTTTTAATACTTCTTTAATAACTTTTTTTTCAATTCTAGTGATTACTAGATCATTTTGTCCGGCATATTCACTTAATGTTTGATAAAGACCCTCTACTTCAGCTTTAGAATGAAACAAGCTAGAGTATTTTTCATAATCAGGCTTAAGTTTTTTAATTCTTGCTCTCATTGAATAAATTTCAGAAGTAAATTTTGCAGTTTCTTGTATTTTTAAATTCATGTCGTCCAATTTAGCTTTTCTAGACTCAACCATTGGATTTAAAATTGCATAATAAATTATTAAGAAAAAAACAATTGCACCAAAAATTATTCCTATTTTTATAAGAGTTTTTTTATCAGCTAATTTTGTAATCTGATCCTTGATGTCAGACATGTTAATATTTTTTAAATCTATATCCATTGCTATATTTTACCTGTTTTAATTTTTACAAACACTCTAAAACCTTTCATTGTAGCACCACCTGCTGTAGATTTTGGTAATCGCATTGAGGATAAAGATGCTTGCTCAACCAATTTTTGATTTCCTAAATTTTCTATAAATTTCAAAATATCTTGATCACTTGCGGCTATTCCTTGAATAGTTAATCTTCTAGATCCATTAAATTCAACTTGATCAAATTTTACACGGTTTGGAACACTTGAGGCTACTTGAGCTAAAATTCTATAAGTTAATTCTTTATTTGATTTAAGTGTTCTACTTAATTTTAAAGACGTATTAATTACACTAAGTTCTTTTGAAACTATTTTTTTCTGTTTAATAATTTTAGCATGATCTATTTTTACAGTTTCATATTGTTTTAATTTATTATTATAAGAAACAATATTCCAAAAAGATAAACCAAATAATACCACATAAATTGCAACTACAGCAGCAGTAATACCCTTGAATGCAAAACCTGAAATTGCTTTCATCTTCTTTTGCTTCATTACATTTGATCTATCTGGAAGAAGATTTATATTTTTAACTGCAGTAACAAATTTATAATAACCAAAGACATCAAGTTTTCTAAAGGCTAAGCCAACAGAAGTAGATAGATAAGATCTATTTAACTTATTATCTAAAATTTGTTGATACTGACTTGGAATTTTTAATCCTTCTGTGGGATCAAAAGTGTTAAATCCAACATTCATTAAAATTTTTCTAAAACTTCCTAAATATTCATCGACATTTTTAATATCTGAAACAACTTTTATGTTTCGAATTCTCTTTTCATATTTAGTCTCAAAATCTTGAATTGCTTGCTTAACTTGAGTAACATATCTTCTAACTAATCCTTCTTTTTCTTCAGTATCTTGAGAATCTTGTAAAATTTTTCTATCTTGCCCTCTAATAAAAATATCAGTTATTATTGGGTTATTATTATAGAGGATCATTAAATAATTTTCATCTAATCCAAATTCTAAAACAGCAGTTAAATTGGCATCCTCAGTTTTATTTGTTATTTGATTAACTTGATCAACTGATGACTTTAAAGCAAAACATTTAACATCTATGATTACAGGATTTAAACCTGCATTTTTAATTATTGAAGTATAACTATTTATATCTGTTAATTTTGATGCAACGAATAAAATATCCATTGTATTTTCTTTATCATTTCTATTTATGACTTGATGAAAAATAGAATAATCTTCCAAACTATCTGTTAGTTGAACTAGGTTTTCCCACAATGAATTAGTTTCGATTGCTTTATTTAATTCATCTTCTTTCATTAAAGGTGCGGTGACTACTCTTATGATTGCACTAGTTACCGGAATAGCAATTGCTGCATTTGGTGAAGTTATTTTGTATTTTTGAATTGCTAATACTAATTCTTCTGAAAATTTATCCGCATTATCAATTGGAGTACTATCATCTGTAATGTCAACGGGGTGAATATGTAATTTTTCTAACACCCATTGATTAGCTTTGTTACTAGAAACTTGGACTATTCTTATTTCTTTATTTGCTAACTCTATACCAATTATTTCTTCACCTTGAACACTAGATTTACCTAATTTGGATTTGAAAAAATTTTGTATTTTTGATTTATAATTTCCAACTTTAGAATTATTAAAAGATGATTTTTTTATATTTTTAGCAAAATCTGGTTTTTTAATTTTAATTTCCTTAATTTTTCCAAAAATATTTGATAATTTACTTTTTACCTGATCTTGGGTAGATATTTCTGAGTTTTCATTTAATGGAACACTTGAAGTTTGTGGTTGTGCTTCATTATTACTTTGATTGGTTGTTGAAATATCAATTTGTGAAGATTCACCCTCTTCTGGCTTAATATTTTCTTCAATTTTTAATTTTTTACTTTCTTCATGAACATCATCAAACCATTTTTCCAAAATTGGTATTGCATCATCTAAATTTGTTGTTCCAGAAGATGAAATTTTTTGTTTACCATCAATATAAAGTCTACCTACCCAGTTTCTTGATTTAAGTTCACCTTTATATTTATCTTGCCTTACATATATATGTAGTCTTCCATCTTTTTTATGAATTACCTCATGCTCTTTTTTTTGTTCCTCATTATTAGTATTTGATGCACTTACATTTTGCTCAACAGATTCATCTTGAGATTGTAAAGTTTCTGAATTTTCAGTTAAATTATCATTTTCATTGGATTTTTCTGATTCATTATTATCAGTTTCTTGAGGATTTAAAGTATCAGTTGAATCGTTTTCAGATTGGTTTTCCTGATCACTCTTGAGAGTATCTTCCTCTTTATAATCAAATTTATCTTTATTATCTTCGTCCATAAAACTTATAAATAAAAATTAATATTTTAATTGTTAATTGATTCTCTAACACAAAATTAATAAAATTCTAACACAAGATTATAATCATTATGTTCAAAATGGGTTGAATTTAATAATGAAATACAAAATATTCAATTAAATCAACAGTTTATTAAAATCATTGAAAAAAATTAAATTTAAGATATTTTTTTCTAAATAATATTTTCTCTAACACATTTATCATAATTTTATCTTTTTATATTGTGTTAGAAATTTAATATTTTTTTCTATTTTTAAAAAATAAGTAAAATAGCTATTTTTTATTAAAACAACTTTTAATTGTTTTTTGTGTGAGAGAAAATTTTTTTTGTGTGAGAGAAAAATTTATTTGTGTTATAATTTTTTTAATTTTTTTTGTTTAGAATTATTCTAATATATTTTTTTTCCCTACATTAGAAATATTCCAAACTATTTTTTTTCTCTTTAGAAAGATTCTAATATATTTTTATTTTACTTTAGAAAGATTCTAATATATTTTTTAAAAATTTTAGAATTATTCTAATTTATAAAAAAAAAAAATTATTTTTTTTCTCTAACACAAAAATTTTATTCTAACACATTTAAAAAAAAAAAAATTATTTCATTTTGTGTTAGAAAATTAACATAATATTCTTTTTTAAAAAAGTAAGCAAAATCAACGTTTTTAATATTATGAATATAAAACATAAAATGTGTTAGAGCTATATTTATTTTGTGTTATAATTATTAATATTATCATATTTTTAAAAAAGTCAATAAAATCAACATTTTTTATATTTTCAATAAATTTATTGATTTGTGTTAGAGATAATTTTAATTTTTATCCTATGTGTTAGAGATAATTTATATTTTTTATGCTGTGTGTTAGAGATAAATATGAATATTAACAAAGTCTCAAACAATCTTACATCACTCATCCCCTTGGGATAATATGTATAAATTTTAACATTGATCCATCAATTTTCGATTATTGCGGATGACAATATTAGATTTTGATACAATTTATATTATGGTTAAAGCCTAAATCTGGGGACTAAACTCAAATTAACTAATTAAATCTGATTTGTGGCAAATTATGAGAGATTTCACTCTAAATTAGAGATTTGACTACCAGTATAGGATTTATAGCAAATTATGAGAGATTTCACTCTAAATTAGAGATTTGACTAGGATTGCAGGATTTATTTCTAATTATCAGATATTTGACCCAAAATTAGAATTATTACATGAAACTGGGGGTAATTACTCTTATTAACTGGAAACTATCCCATAAACATTTTTACTCTATCTTAAAGAGTGTAAATAAAAACATCTATCCATAATTATTAACCATCAACCGTTACAATTGTTAAATCATCCTTTTGTATTCGACCAGATTTAATTATATCCTCAATAATCTTGTTTAATCTTTCATGGTTTGGAATTTGTTGATACTTTTTTATATAATCTTTAAATCCTTCTGCCTCTAACATATTTCCTTTAGCATCTCTTATTTCCGTAATACCATCAGTAAAAATATACATTGAGCTGTTTGAAAAATTAATTTTAGTTTCTTTAAATTTAAACTTAGGAGCAATGCCTAAAGGAGGTCCTGCTTCTTCAAAATTAGAAAAGTTTCCATCTTTAGAATAAATTAACGGAGGTTCATGACCAGCGTTTGATAAAGTTAATTCTTTTTTGTTACTATCGTAAATTCCAACCAGCATTGTTACAAACATTCCTCTTGAAGTAGTTTCACAAATTTCTGTATTTAAAATATCTAAAAGACCTGCTGCAGAAAAATTTGTTTTACTTAAACATCTATAAAGACTAGATGCTTTAGACATTAGTAATGAAGATTTAATTCCTTTACCTGAAACATCTGCAACTCCAAATCCGTAAACTCCATTAGATAATTCTGAAAAATTATAAAAGTCTCCAGAAACAACTTTGGCAGGAATATTTATTCCAGCAATAGGAAAATTTTCTTTAATGTTTTGAGATAGTAATGTTTTTTGAATCTCACCAACAATTTCTATTTCTTTTTCTATTCTATTTTTAACAATCAAATCTTTTGCCATCTTAGCATTTCTAATTGCTAATGCAGCAGGACCAGATAAAGTTTCTAAAAGTTTTCTATCGCTTTCTTCAAAAAGTTTGTTGTCTGTTTTTTTATTTAAACAATGAATAACACCAATACATTCATCTGAAACAATTAATGGTGAACATAAAACAGAATAAGTTGTAAAATTTGTTTTATTATCTAAATCAAAATAAAATTCTGCAATTTCTCTTACATCCTTTCTAACATCTCCAACTCTTATACATTGTTTCATGAGTGCTGCTTTTCCCATGACACCTTGAGTAATTGGAATTTCAAAATCTTCTAGATATGCTTGGTGTTTTGATGCAATACATTGAAAGTTTTGCTTATCATTATCTATTAAAAAAATGTTAGCAGCTTGAGCATTAATTCTTTTAATAATTAGCTCTAATGAAGTTTGTAGTGTTTCTTTTAAATCAAGAGTTTTAGCAAACTCCTGGCCCATTTTTGTAACCAATTCTAAGTCTTTAACGCTTGTATTGTCGACTTTTATTGTTTCTGTTTTTTTAGCACCAAAGAACATGTTATTTATAAATTGATATTCATTAAATTTTTGATAGTTTTGAGACTGATGGAACTCATTATTCATAGTCCTAACTTCTACTTACACCTTACAGACGCAATGATGCTTGTACAATATTGCATTGATGGTTTCATAGAACTGTCCTCCAAAATTAAATTATAAGTTGTGTTATATCTTATAGCATTTATCTTTGGAAGTATATGGGGTAGCTTTAGTAACGTTTGTATCCATAGAATTCCTGACGATATAAGCGTTGTAACAGGAAGATCCCACTGTCCATCCTGTAAAACCCTAATTAAATGGCACGATAACATTCCATTATTTTCATATTTGTTTTTAAAAGCAAAATGCAGAGGTTGTTCGGCTAAAATTAATATTAAATATTTTTTAGTAGAATTAATATCAGCAATAAATTTTGTAGTAATTTTTCATTTCTTTGGAGTTTCATTAACTACTCTTCTTTTTTTTATTTTAAGCATCTGTTTTGTGATTATTTTTTTTATTGATTTAAAACATTTCATAATTCCAAATGAGTTAACGTACCCTCTTATGATAATTGGTTTATTAAAATCATTTGATCCAAATTTAAATACCACTCTGTTTCCAAATTTAGTTAACTCTTTAATAGGTGGTTTGTTTGGTTACATAATCATTTGGTTAATAATTTTTACTTATAAAAAATTAAGAAACAAAGAAGGAATGGGTTTGGGTGATGCTAAATTACTTTCTGTAATTGGTTTTTGGTTTGGATGGGCTTCAATTCCTTTTGTAATATTTTTTTCATCTGTCATTGCACTTTTAAGTGTTGTCCCAGATATAATTAAAAATAAAAAAGATCTTTCGTCTCAAATACCTTTTGGTCCTTATTTAATTATAGGAAACTTAGTTTTTCTTATTTTTAATGAACAGATAAGATTATTTTTGAATTAAGAATATAACCCAGAGTGGTCGATTAACCATTAGAATTATTTTTTAAATTAATATAGATCAGTGCGTATGAAAAAATTTCTTTCCATAATAACCATATTCACTTTATCTTTTTATATATTGGTTGAATTTATAGGAGACAGATTAATTAAAAATATATTAGAAGATAATATTTCAAGTTCATTAAATAGAGAAGTATCAATTAAAAAATTAAGTATTGATTATTTAAGTGGTGAAGCTCGTGCAAATAACATTAAGATACTTAACAAAAAGTTTGATGGTAATTTAGCAGAAGTAGATTTTGTTAAAGTAAATTTAGATACATTCTCAATTTTTTCTAATGATATATTGATTAACGATGTTCAATTAAACAATATAAATTTAAATTATTATTTTAAATTTTCTGACAGAATTACTTCAGACAATCTAAGAAATCTTCAACAAGATCTTGAATTTAAAAATACCGACTCTCAATCAAGCAAATACTTTAATATTAAAAACCTAGATGCTAAAAATATTAATTTAGCCGTATTATCTTCTGATTTTGATTTTGAAAAAACCTTTTCAATTAATGATATGAATTTTAAAGATATTGGTAATACTAAGGATAGTAAAAACTACAAAGATATTTTAAAAAAAGTATTTAAAGACATGGTGGTTGATGTGCGAGAAAAAATAATGAGTAATAATTTATTAGACGCTGTTAAAAATTTAGATATCAAACAAATAGAGGATAAAGTAAAAGACAAATTAAAGAACAAGCTGAAAGGTTTGATTAACTAAATGAATACTTTTTTATTTATCAACATTATTATTGCATCATTAAATATATTCATTTTAGTTTATGCATATTCTTTAAATTTTTTTCCAATCAAATGGAGAAAAAAAATAAAACAAGATTCAATTGTTGGTTTGGCAATTATATTTATAACTATGCTTGATATGTTTGTGTGGGTTATATATTCCTATTTTAGGTTGTTTTCAGCTTCTTAGATCCACTTGTGAGAGTGTTATAACTTGAATTAATATCCTGTATCTCTCCAACCACCTGTATTTGACAAGATCTCACCAGGAACAGCTATAACAGAATATAAAGTATCACTGTCTTCACTAGGCCCTGCAACGTTTGCGTAAAGTTTGTCACCAAATATTACTAATTCAGATAAAACCCCTTCTCTAATGAATGTACAGTTGCTTCCGTTAGCTTCTGCGCCTTTAACAAGTTTATGTGAATTATTAGTTCCACATTCATCATCTGCTACACAAATATATGCATTTCCAATATTACATCGATTTGATCCTGGAGGCGGTTCATAAACTGGAAAATATACTTGTCCTTTAAATAAAGTTGGTGGGGCAGATGCTTTTCTGTGTGAATTATTATCACCTTGTGTATCTAAATGGATTACCCAGGCACTTTCTGCAGAATCTGGGCAAAGACTAGCATCAGTATCTCCTGTAACATCTGAGCAAACAGTTGCATCATCAATCGATTTAGCATTATCAGCTCCTTGATGAGCTGTGGATGTAAAAGCTTGATCATCAAATGAAGGAATAGTCACTCCATTTAAATGTTTAAAATAAGGATAATCAAAATCTCTAATCCCATATAAAATATTATCCATATTTCTATCTATATCTCCAAGTTTATTAAAGTCTCCAGTACCACCAAACAACCAAAAATCTTTTGTGGTAACTCCTACACCTGCATCCATTGAGAAAAAAGTATATCTTTTATTGGTAGTACTTGCGTTTAATCTAAATAAGGTTGTTTGATCAAATAATTTAGCATCATTTTTTGTAGAGTCTGTTAAATTTATTTTAGTAATTTTTCCTTCTCTATCATTAATATAAACCATTGCCCCACGCCAAGGAATTCCAAATCCAGTATCAGGAGTGATCACAAGTGGGGACGTTGGAACCGCATTATTAATATTGCTACCGTTAGGTGTTTCAATTATATCATTTCCAAGAGCCACGCCTGATGGCGATGTATCAACAATTGTAATTGGTCCACCGTTTTGATCTCCGCCGTAAAGTTTTCCTGGCTCATCCATATTGTCTAATTCAACCATAAACAAAGCAGAGCCCGCACATAAATTATTATTAGCCATTCCTGCACCCATAATTGCAACATATTTATCATTTGCTGGGTCTTCTCTCTCTGCTTCAATGTCTGATGGTAATCTTACAATCCTTGGTGTTGACCAAGTTTCACCTAATTTACTATAGTCAAAGAATGGATCAATTCCAGAAGATGATGTGCATGAGGTTTGAACAAATATATTTGTTGTTTCTCTTGTTTCATTTACACTTCCACCTGGATTATAAATTTTATCTTCATCAAAAGTAATTACAAATTGGCCATCGATCATTCTTGCATCTGAAAATTCTACTGGCAAAAATTCACCATCAACCATTTCTGAAACATTTATCATGTTTTCAGGTATGGATTGATTATTTGGGGTATTAAAAGATATATCACTAAAAGTGAAAGTTCTTCCTATGTAACAAGAAGCAGTTCCAGCAGTTTTAAATTCTCCAGTCACATCTGCATCAGACTGACATACAGCAATTGCATCTTGATTAGTAGTCGTCTCCGAGTCGATGGCTTCATCAGCAGTAACAGCTTCATTAAAATTTGATTGCGCTTTTAGGGCTTCATCTGAAGCAGATATTTCTGCAGAGCTTGAAAAATACTCTAATTCTCTAACTTCTCCTTCGTTGTCCATGATATATACAACATTATTAATATAATCATTATATACACTGAACATATGCATTGGTCCTAAACCATCTCTTACTAGTGGAGTGGTTACATCTAATACTGAAAAACCAGATCCACCTCTTCCAAACGGTTGGAATAATATGGTATGCCAACTAGCGGAACCTTCGACATCACCCTCTGGAGTTAAGCCTTTCATAAACACATCATGGACAACTGGAGAGCCGTCTACTCCAAACACTGCATTACTACCTCCCTTAAATCCATCAATTGCTCCATCAAGTCTGGAGTTAATTAATGTAGGTAATTTTCCAATTAAAAAGGGTGGTAAGAATGCCCATTCTTCATTTCCTGTTTCAGCAGAAAAAGCATGGAGTAATCCACTGTTAGAACCTGCATATAAAATATTTCTTCTACTTTGTTGTGATGCTTTAAAGGCTTGATAATTATTTATAGTTCTAAAGTAAGCTTCTTGGTTATTATCAGTAAATTGGGTATTTCCATCTGGTGCGCCAATTTCAATTAATTGAGAATGATATATATCTCCAAGAACATGGCTTCTTAATTCTGTAGTGTCACAATCTCCATCATAATCAAAAAAATCTTGACCAGCTAAAAAACGTAGAATTCCATCTCGCTCATCATCTGTGGTATCATCTCCACCACATTTTGATGTTGAGGAATGATAATTTCTAAGAACATATCCTAGTCTTTCCATCTCAGGTTCTAAAGTTGGTGCAGTAGCCTCATTAACGTTATCCCAATTTCCTAAATAATCTAAACTTTGATCTGCAATGGGTGTCCATATATTTCTGCTATCAGCTGTACCAGGATCTGTAGGCCCACCAGCTGCTTGCGTTCTTACTCGAGCTGCTGCATCCCAGTTTCCTGGTGCGTTAGGATCATGTTCAACTGTTCCATCTGCATTTAAAGTTTTCCTCAATATGGTTCCTTTCCACTCTCCAAATTGTTCATAAGCAAATTGCGCTTGGTATAATGAACCCCCTTGTTGAATGGTTGCTGTAATGGATGGTGCGGTAAATGCTAATCGCTCAGCTAAAATTTGTCTAATTTTCTGCTGAAGCTCAGTCTGAAGTTCCAGAGGTGTAGTGGCTACAATAGTTTGTTCACAATCTTCACCACCTGCTGCATCACATGAACCAACTAAAGCTAATTCATTAAATCTATTCATACCACTAGCTTTTATTCCATCTCCATAAGCAACCATCAAAGTTTTAATTCCTAAGTCCTCTCTCATTCTCGTAAGTCTGTCTGCCGTCCGCCCTTGAAAACTAGTTGAAGCAGTTCCTGTACCGGACATCTCACCATCACCAATAACAATTACATAATTTAACTGACAGTCAGAGTTTGGGTCATGAGGAGAAACTGGACCAAAAAAATAATCATGAGCAATCTGAGAAAATGCTTCAGAGTCTGTGCCCCACTCCACTCCTAATCTTTCAACAACAGGAATAGCGTTACCAGCACCCTCTGGACCAATTCCAACATTTAAACAAGAATTACCAGTACATATTCTGCTTCGACCAGCAGGATGATTGCCAGACCAACCTCCATAATAATTGCAAGAAGTACCACTACCATGGCAATATTTGCCACCTCTTCTACCAGTTTTTCCCTGACTACCTTCGCCAGCGTTCCAGTGACCAAAACCAAAATTAGCACCACTAGTTAAAGTACTATCTGTCAAAACGGCAATAATTGCTGCTTTTGCTCCGTCTAGTCTTGTTATTTTTGGCCCACCATATTGAATTTGCCAAGCTGTATTTCTATTTGCAGATGTAAAATTAGCTTCTGTTAATTCATCAACATAACTATTATGACTAAATAAAATTCTCCCACCAGATTTACTTATAGCAGTTAGTGCATTTGTAACTCTAACGCTATCAGCAGCTAAATTTCCAGCAGCTTGACCAGCGTTTGAAAGTGAACTAGCGGTTCCTAGACCGGTAATACGTGTGCAAATGTTGTACCCAGCAGTCCATTGTACTCTTACAAGTTCTCTTCCGCTACCTCCTACAAAAAAAATATCATCGTCATTGCTAGATAACTCAAATTGTGTAATTTGGTTTATAGTTGAGTTACGGCTAGCACGACACTCCTTTTTTTCACCCCAGGCATATGAAATTACATTTTGTCCTCCAACATTTCTTGTTGCATATTCATAAAGATTCCCATCATCAGAAATATACATTCTTGTAGAGTCGCTATTTAATCTATAACGGTTTCCGTCATATATTCTGCCAAACACATCCGTTTGACCTTTACCTCTACCTGTAATTTCTTCGCAATCAGCTTGATTTAGATTACAGGTCATTTGAAAAGCATTTTTTCTACCCGATCTACCAAAAACTCCTACAATAATATGTCCTGCTGCATTAGCACTAATGTCCATACCGCGAATATGTTTTACACTATTTACCGTTAGTGCAAGTCTACATCTATATTGTGTATCAAGGGCAATAACTGCAACAGAAGAGGACCTATCATCAAATTGAACAGCAAATAAAAGATTTTCGTTACTGATATTAGTTCCTGGAACAGTTACTCCTGTTACATAGCGAGCTTCATGATATTTTCTAGTTGTAGAAATAAGATGATTAGTTGTTCTGGATCCATCCCTTAAACGGTAATCACATCGTTGATCAGTATTACTTCCTGCCCACCAAGTATCTCTTGTATAAGATCTGCCTGATTGATTGGTTCCAGTAAAGTTAATTCTCTCACCGGCAGAATTAAAAAGATATAATCCTCCCAGCGATTTATCGGCACTTGTTAAAACCCTATTTCCATTTCCATCGATTGTAGCAGAGCTTATAGCAGGAATACCATCTCCTAATGTACGTCTCATACTAGCGGAGCTATCTAATAAAATTAAAATATTAGCTGGTACATCCCCTTCACCTGATCCAGGTGGCAATGGTTTTGCATAAGATGTTTGATTAAAATTAATAATTAAAATTAATAAACTAAATAATTTAAATAATATTTTCATAAATTAAAAAAACTTTATGACATTAGGTCCGAACAAAAATGAATCAAACTCTGGCTTTGTAATAATTAACATTTCATAAATTCCACTTGAATCACTAACTCTACCATAAATGACGTCATCACCAAAAGATGACAAAGATATAGCCCCTGTCCACTCTTCATCAAAATCTACTTCACTTTTGTACCCTAAATGTGTTTTTGCAAAGTCTATGATTTTGTTATTTTTTGCTTCACCCAAAGCACCTTCAATTTCAGTTCCAATGAGTTTTCCTTCTTTAATAAATACTTTTAAAACACTATTTTCTAATTGAGAATTTTCACATAAATTTAAACTGTCATATTCTTTAACGTAGGTAGCAGTTGGATCACCACCACCCGGAGGCTCGTCTAAATTATCATATTTTTCAATGATGCTTGAAACTGGGGTACCAATTTGTTCTTTTAAAAATTCACACGCCCCACTTATGCTTAATGAACTGAAATATAAAAAAAGTGATAACAATCCAATAAAGATATTTTTCATTATCATTAATAATAGCCCGTATTTTAAAAGATTGTAATTAAAGTAATGATTATGGTGTTCATTTTGTGTTTAACTAGATAAAATAATTAAAGTTTCTAAAGGAATTAATATTTCAGGATCCTCAAATTCACCTAATTCTGCGCCCTTAGGCATTAAATATCCACAACCATATATTCTATAAGCTGTTCCTTGTCTTTGAGCGTTAGTAGAGGTTTTTTTAAGACTAGCCCCTGCTCCTTTAAAGGTAGAGGAACCAACATTAATTGAAAAAAACTCATATCTATACCTTTTTAAATATTCTTTTTCTTTTTCTGCATCATCTGCCTCTAATCCTACATCACTTGGGGTATTTAAAATTGGCTCAATTAAACTTCCAAAATTTTGATTAGTAAAATGATCTGTAACTAAAGATAAATTTCCCCCAGCATCATTTCTGATTAAATTTCTAAAACTTTTAAAACAAGGAGTTTCTACAGGAGTAAGAGTATTTCTAGGAGTATCTCTTCCATCTGTGTTTCTTGCAAAGCCATCAATTGCTGTAGCTGTAAGTTGCTCAATATAATTATTGTGAGCAGTGATCTCTGTAGGTGTAGATCCAACTGGTGGTGTGGTAATCGTACTCACTTCTGTCCAAGGTCCAATCATTCTATTAATTATTCTTTTCTCTGCTTCAATTAAGGCATGTTCAGCAACATAAAAAGTCTGTTGATATTGATCACTAGTATTATTGCTTTGATGATCCCCTGAAGAAATTACAATTAAAGCGCCTCCCATCAACGACATTACTAATAACATCACAAGTGATAAAATTAGTGTAAATCCATTTTGATTATTTTTTTTCATTAAAATATATCCTGTCCAACAATATTTCTTGTGTATACGGTCACCACTACATTATCCCTTAAGTTTCTATCTGAAAAAGATCTTATCGCTCTAGAAAATCCACTTAATTGTCTTTCATTTCCTGTCCTACTTTCAAATCTAAAGAAAGGCTTTTCAGAAATAAATGCGATCCTAATATCTACTGCTCTAATTTTATATAAATTTTCCCTCGAAGCTTCAGAATTTGTACTTGGGTAAGGACTTAAAACTTTTCCATTTTGATCTAATGCAATAAATTCCATATCTTCAACATAATCTCTTACTAATTCATTATGATAACACTCGGAACAATCTGAAACCCAACTTCCAGTTTCTTGACCAATATTTTGTTGCCAGCTAATTTTGGATTTGTATATGCCGTATCTTGGATTTATAGGGCCATCAGCAGTAGAACCATCTGATAATGGATTTGCAAAATAAGTTAACTTAAATCTTTTGTAAGGTTGAGTAGCATCATTTTGATTAAAATCATCATAAACAATATGAATTTTATCACAGCAAGTATCATCTAAGTTATGTTTTGGAGTTGGAGTAGCAATAGCATCACTAAGTGAATGTCCAAGTTCATTTGGAATTATCACAATTGGGTCATGGCTATCTTTTACCGTAGTAGCACCACCAATAAACTCTAAATAACTTTCTACTGGAAAACCCAAATCATTATCACCTAAATAATATTTAAATCCTGCCATTCGTGTATCACGAATTAATAACTCGATTAAATCTCTAGAGGATCTGCTTACTTTAGCTTTTTCTAACACTTGAGTATAAGTTGAATTTACAATTGAATAAGTTGTATAAATTGCAGCCATCATTATCGATGACACCACCACACTAATTAAAATCTCAATTAATGTAAGACCAGCAATAGATTTTAAATTTTTTTTATTCATTGTTTAAGTTTATAGTCTGACTGAAAATATATAAATTTTCTTTTTTTACCTTCATTTAATTTCATCTCCACTCTACCAATGTACAAAGGCTCATCTGTTATAGAATCTAATTTATAATCACACGCATCCCACTTACATATTTCAAATACTTGCAATTTTTTTTCTTCAGTTGTGCTTTTACATTTTAAAAATCTATTTTCTTCAAATATAGTATTCCACTTAGCTTGTTTATTTCGAGGAGCATCCACTTGTTGAGTTTCATAGATGTTTTGTTTATTCTCAGTTGGTGTAGTGGTATCAGAACTACTTCCACCACAGCTCAAATCTGCACTCCAACCATTGTCACTTAGATGCTTTGAAAATGAATTTAATGTATCTCCATCTAGTGATGCGGTCCCATCAGTACTATAAATTATATTTTCATTATCAGAATTTACTCCATAGAAAGAATTTTTACTTCCAATGACGTCTTCTACTATCATCTCAGTTAAAAAATTTGCCTTAGTTCTATCTCCTGAATTATCTATTGATTGAACAGAAAAATTTGTCATTTGTAAAATTGAAACAAATCCAATTCCAATAATCACAACTGAGACAAGTGCTTCTATTAAAGAAAGTCCAGAAATATTATGTTTTTGTTTTTTCATCTTGTTATTGTTTAACCCAATCAGAATTTCTTGTATCCCATTTTTCAAGTATCACATTGCCAAATCTTGACCATTCAATAACATATAAATGATCATGCTCTGAAGCAGGTATTCCATTGCTATCAACATCACAACTTGATCGATCATTTGTTCTTCTGCAAATAAATAAAGTGTTATCTACAGATCTTGCTACATCTCCCTCTTCAGGCAAGGATGATTGCAATTTACCTGCACCACTGTACCATTTCTCATTTTTACTAAAACAAACAGCTCCATCATCCCCTTCCCAAGAGGTTGCCATATTATCATAAGTAATTTGTCTTACTTCAACATTATCAGCACCTTGATCTGGATCATCATCCCAATATGTCTCGTCTGTTATATTGCATCGATCACCAATATTTTCCCACCAGGCACTAGTTCCATCATTTAACAAACTTGCTAGTTTTTCTGATTTCATTCCTTTTGATGTAACAATTAAATTTCTTTCTGCGCCATTCACTTCTTCTAATATATGTACTTGAACAAATGCATATTGACCTCTTTGAACTTGTGAATTTATTCCTTCGATTAAAGATTTTATGCTAAGTACTGCGCTTCTAGTCTCTCTATCTTTTCGCCATTCAGAAAAATTGGGATAACCTATGGCTGAGATGACGCCAATAAGTACAACGACAACAATTAATTCAAGGACGTTAAATCCTTTAATCTTCTCGTCCCGCACTCGCATCTATCTTACCTGCCTTAACTAATTCTTCTAATGATTTAGTCATAGTAATCATGCCGTCTCTTACAGACGTTTGCATGATGCTAGGTATTTGATGAATTTTAGCCTCTCTAATTAAGTTTTGAATTGGAGGCGTACACTTCATCACTTCAAACGCTGCACAACGACCTTGACCATCTTTTGTTTTAAGAAGTCTTTGAGTAACCACCATCTTTAAAGAAGATGATATCTGTGCTCTTATTTGAGCTTGTTGCTCAGGTGGAAAAACGTCAATAATTCTATTGATGGTATTAGGAGCACCACTAGTGTGAAGGGTTCCAAAAACTAGGTGTCCTGTTTCAGCAGCAGTTAATGCAAGTGAAACTGTTTCCAGGTCTCTCATCTCCCCAACTAGAATTACATCTGGGTCTTCTCTAAGTGCAGCTTTTAATGCACTAGAAAATGTTTTGGTTTGCTTTCCTACTTCTCGATGAGACACAATACTTTTTAAATCTTTATGAATAAATTCAACTGGATCTTCAACTGTAATAATATTTGAAGTTCTAGTTTTATTAATCTCATTTACAATTGCTGCAAGTGTTGTGGACTTACCAGACCCTGTTGGTCCAGTTACTAAAACTAATCCTTTATGCATATCGACAATATCATAAAGAACTTGGGGTAAATCAAATTGATCCATTTCAGGAATAACGCTCTCTACTCTTCTTAATACAGCAGCTGGTCCTTGAATAGTTTTATAAAAATTAGCTCTAAATCTTAATCCACTTAATGTAACTGACGAATCTAGTTCATGAGTTTCACTAAACTTTTTCATTTCAGTTTCGTTACAGTTAGTAGTTATCAGATCTTGAAGATCCTGTTCTTTAACAACAATCTCTTGGATTTTATGTATTTCTCCAGTTTGCCTAAACGCTAATGGCCAACCAGTTCTGATATGAAAATCTGAAATTTTTTTATTATTTTTTGCTAATTCTTCTAATTTTTCAAACATGATGAATTTCTACATACAAATATTAACAAAAACAATGTTTACTTAGTTATCTGTGTTCAAAATAAGTTTTTTCTTTTATTTGGAGATAATGAAGCAATCAGAATGGGGACTAATAGATGTTATTGTTAATAATGAAAGAGTTTTAATTTAACTACAGGACTTTCCAGTCTGTTTTAAAGGTAACATAATTTACCTGTATACAACGTCTTTCTTTAACTATTTTCTTTTTTTCCATACCATGCCAAGTGTTTGGGCCACTGGTAAACATGTATCCATAATTATTTTTGTAAGGAACTGTTTTAACTTTTTCTAACTTATCGTTATAAAAATCTGTTCCAAGTTCTTCAGATTCGTTCGCATTATTTACAAAAATTAATCCCGACATTAATTTTTCTTTAATATCGCAGTGGGGTTTTAACCAAAAACCTTCTCGGTCACAGATAACTTCAACTCTAACATATGAATTTGATAAATCTCTATTTATCATCTTTGAGATAGTTTCATGAACTTCTTTAGATTGAAGTTCATTAATAAATTTTACTAAATTAGGAAATTGTTTTTCATTTTCTTTGGTTACAAAACATCTAAATTTTATCGCTTCTCCCCCTGAAGCTATTCCTTCTCTAAATTCTGCAGCACCCCCATCAATCGCTCTAGTTCCATCGTAATTAAGATTATGTTTGCTGACATCTGGAATATCTGCTTTAATAATTTCTTCTATTGCTCCATCAGATAAAGAATTATTATATTCCCAGTGATCAAAAGGAAATTCATGTTTTTTAGATTGGTTTTGAATAGAATTTAAAAATGACATTAAGAATTTATTTTTTGTTTGATAATGTTTGCCACTCTATTCGTTTCATCTAATTTTTGATAGTTCCAATTTTCAATCTCTTCACCTAAAATTCTAGTTATATTTAATTCTCTAAATAAATTTCTAAATCTTTGAAATCTTTTGTCATTTTTTTTAGGCAAAATATTAGCTACATAAATAGGTTTTCCCGTTAAAGCTGCCTCAGATATCATTGAGCTAGAGTCGCATGTAACAATAATGTTTTCAGCAATTGCTAAGGCTGATAGATAGGCTTTTTTATCAACATCCATTATAACTGTATGATTATCTCCAAAAAATTCTTTAGCATAATGAATGGTATTGATCGGTGTCCTCATTGATGGAATTACTACCAGTTGAAAATCATGTTTTTTTAATAATTTATCTAACACCGTAAAAATATTTTTTATATTTTTTATAGAGTAATCGTAATATTTTGTGGGACCCCCTAAGATTAAAGTCCAAACTTTTCTTTGATCTTTTTTAATGAATGATTGTAGATAATCTTTATTTTCATTTATTTCACTTTCAGTAAGATAATGAATGGCACCTTTGGTGCTAATAACATTGTTGCCATCTATTGAATCATGTTCTGGAGCTACAATAAAATCAAAATGATTTAAATTTACTTTTGGATCTTGAATATGAATATTAAAAACTTTTTTATTAGCTGTTTTTTTTAAATGTATTGATGGAATAACACTTTTACGTCCACAAGATATAATGACATCAAAATCATCATGATTAATTTTTTTAAATACACTTTGTGAAACTGGACTAAGATTTGGTGGAATTAATTTCCAAAAATGATTTAGCTCAACTGTGTGGTGTGTAAAATCTATTTCTAAAGCTTTTGCCAAACCTTCTACTTGGCTGATCATGCCGTGCATGCCTTCGGTCAATAATATCCCTTTTAATTTTGCCATTTATCCTTATATAACTTTTGTATGAGTGATAATCCAACAAAACACACAAAAGTGTTAATAATTGGATCCGGTCCAGCCGGATACACAGCTGCAGTTTATGCAGCTCGAGCAATGTTAAATCCTGTTTTAGTTTATGGTTCTGCACCTGGTGGACAATTGACAACAACTACCGATGTTGAAAATTATCCAGGATTTTCAGATGTAATTCAGGGTCCATGGTTAATGGATCAAATGAGAGATCAGGCTAA
>ENA-ORDA01000745-ORDA01000745.1-marine-metagenome-genome-assembly--contig:-NODE-745-length-30621-cov-5.214477_pt1 | contig 30621 bp, 15 predicted proteins | sample MGYA00237778_ERZ508506 | MGnify/ENA primary metagenome ERZ508506 (study PRJEB26177, sample SAMN06267891) | marine metagenome | isolation source: Monterey Bay, California, USA | place: Pacific... | reverse complement strand
ATAATTACTACAACCACCTCCTATAAAACTACATGCTCCTGAGCCTGTGTTTTGGGTACCGCCTGCAATTGAAGCGTGATCACCGGTTCCGCTTACAGTATTTAATCGACCACCTCCTATAAAACTACAATCTGCTAAAATAGTATTACTTGATCCTCCTGCTATTGTAGCTGCATTGCAAGAAGTATTTCCAATATCAATACAATTTCCACAACCACCCCCAATGGAATGGAACCCATTTGCATTTCCACAAATGTAGTTAAATCCACCACCTACTATTACATTACTATCTGATAAAGTATCAATACAGTTACTAACTCCACTTCCTATAAATGAGCGGGATGCTAATACTGAATTTGACTCTCCACCTCCTATAAAGCTACAATTACCTGAGCCCGTGTTTAGAGTACCACCTACTAAAACTGATTGTTGACCACATGCACAGTTTCGATTACCACCTCCTAGAAAAGTACAACAACCTGAGGCTATGTTAAGACAACCACCTACTAAAGTAACGTTACCATTAGCACAAACTAAATTTGAACTACCTCCAACTAAAACACCATTTCCTGAGCAAAGTAAATTTGAACACCCACCTCCTATAAATGAAGATGCTGCGGATGATGTGTTATATACCCCTCCTCCTATAAAAGCACAAGCAGCAGAAGATGAATTAAAAGCACCACCTACTATAACACCACACGCACTACCATTAACATTTGTGTATCCTCCTCCAATAAATGAATAAAGTGCAGAACCAGTATTAATTCTACCTCCTACTACTACACCCCAACAAGTATTACCTACTAATTGGTTCCCAGCACCTCCTCCAATAAAATCACCAAAAGTTGTGATTCCGGTAGGGGCAATGAAATTTGAAGCTCCACCTGCAATGGTTGAGTTCCAACCACATGCCGTTATACAATTATTTTGTCCACCTCCTATTGTATTAACACACCCATTTCCAGTAGCCCCTTCAAGGGTATTTTGCTTTCCTCCAGCAATTGTACCATATATTGATTTATTGGAATTGTTTATACCCCCACCTATAGTAGATGAATCAGCATTACTTGTAATACAATTGAGCCTACCACCACCAATAGAGCTATAATTAGATGAGAGGCAAATATAATTGAGACAACCACCAGCAATTGTACTATAATTATTTGAGCTTATACAGTTGTCATATCCGGCTCCTATAGTCGACCAACAACCTGGAGATATAGCATTTGAATAACCACCTCCTATAAAGGAACACCTCCCTAGTGCACAATTAAACTTACCACCACCAACAAATGATTGTTGGCAACAGACACAATTGCAACATCCTCCTGCTATTGTTCCAAACTCTCCTAGAACTTTATGGCAACTACCACCACCAATAGAATTCCAACTACCTGATATATAGTTACAAAATCCTCCTCCAATTACATTTTCAGAAAGACCATCCCCTTTTATACAGTTACAACTACCTCCTCCTATTACATTACTTGAGTTACCATCTTGCCCAGATGTAGCGTTTACACAATCAGAAATACTCTCATCAAATACAAAGCATGTACACCCACTTGCTTCAGTTACACTTACAATTTCAACCTCTCCTAACTCCTCATAAAAATTATAAGTAAAACCTCCTGGGAAATATAAATTTCCTACACCATATAAAACATCACCTCCACTAACACCAAAACCTGTACCATCTACTATTAAAGTAAATGGATCTGCTGTAGCAGAAACAACAATCTCATCAACATCATCTCCTTGATTTGTTTCGAAATAGGTGAGATTAGCAGTAGATACAGCTACAAAATCTTGTGGGGTACAAACACAGTTTTGATAACCACTTCCTATAAAACTAGTTGAACCCCAAATTTTATTTACACTACCTCCTCCAATAACACTACAACCACCTTCAACTAGGCAGTTGCTTCTTCCTGATCCTATAAATCCATTTAATATTTGGGTATTTAAAGAAACTTCACATATCTTATTAAAGCTACCACCACCTATAACACTATAATATGAATTTTTAGACATTAAATTGTTATAACCACCACCAATATTGGAATAAACACTTCCAGTAATACAATTCAATCTTCCACCTACTATAGAAGAATAAATGCTTGAGATTGCTTTGTTTGAACAACCACCTCCTATAAAACTACATGCTGATGATGCTGTGTTTAAAGTACCACCTACTACAGCTGAACCATAACCACTTACAGTTAAATTACAAGTACCACCTCCTATAAAACTATAATCTGCGGATGCTGTGTTTCGTGTACCAGCTCCTATAAAAGAATGATTAGCGTCATCAATTTTATTTCTAAAACCATTTATAATAGTAGAATATTGGTTATAAGTACCTGAGATTGAGTTGCAAAAACCGTGTAATATAGTATGGTTACTAGAGTAAGTACCTGAAATTGTGTTGGTGCTTCCTCCTCCAATTAAACTATTAGCATAATTACTTAATGTATTGCCACTTCCTCCTATTATAATGTGATTAGAATATCCACCAGAAATTGTATTAGCACTACCACCTATTATGATAGCACTTCTATTACTGACCAATGTATTATTACAACCACCACCTATAAAACTATAATATCCAGAATTTGAATTACTTTGACCACCACCTACAAAAGAAAACCCTCCTGATGCTGTATTTAATTGGCCACCTACTACAGAATCACAACCACCAGTTGCCTTATTTTTTTCTCCACCTACTACAATTGAACCATAATTACTTACTGTATTGTTTATACCTCCACCTATAAATACACATCCTGCAGATGCAGTGTTACTGGACCCACCAGCTATAACTCCATATACGGAATTAGTGGATATGTTGTTGTTGCTACCACCTCCTATAAAACTACATACTGCTGATGCCGTGTTTAAAGTACCACCTCCTATAGTAGATTTAACACCTGTTGCTAAGTTAGCACATCCACCTCCTATTGTTGCATAACAAGTATTTGTTATGAAGTTACATTCTCCACCCCCTATTATTCCCCATCCACTTAAAGCAAGATTAAGGGATTTTATTTCGTTATTAGTACCACCCGCAATTGTAGAATAATTACTTGCAGATATGGCATTTGAACCCCCTCCTCCTATGGAACTATATGAAGATGATAAAATATCACTATATCCACCACCTGCTATAACACTGTTAGAATCTACATTATCTACTCCAAGACTGCATATTTTATTACTACGTCCACCAGCTATATTAGCATAGTCTGTGTTTACGGCAATTGAATTATTTAACCCTCCTCCTATATTTGTAAGAATTGAGTTTGCAGTATTTGAACCACTTACAGGCTGTATTCCTGAGGTTATTGTTCCTGGAGCAAAATATTCATAAGGACCTATTGGACCTGATGCACCTGAGCTACCACTTGAACCACTAGTACCTGAAGTACCGCTTGATCCACTTGTTCCTGATGAACCTGAAGTTCCTGAGTTACCTGATGAGCCGCTTGTGCCACTTGAACCAGATGTTCCGCTTGTGCCACTTGAACCAGATGTTCCGCTTGTGCCACTTGAACCAGATGTTCCGCTTGTGCCTGATGAACCTGAAGTTCCTGATGTACCTGAAGAACCGCTTGTTCCTGAATTACCACTTGAACCAGATGTTCCTGAAGTGCCACTTGTGCCTGAAGAGCCGCTTGTACCACTTGTACCGCTTGTACCTGATGAGCCTGAAGTTCCTGAAGTTCCTGATGAGCCGCTTGTGCCACTTGTACCGGATGAACCTGAAGTGCCTGAGTTACCTGATGAACCTGAAGTGCCTGAAGTTCCTGATGAGCCTGATGTTCCGCTTGTACCACTTGTACCGGATGAGCCTGATGTTCCGCTTGTACCACTTGTACCGGATGAACCTGAAGTACCACTTGTTCCCGAAGTACCAGATGAACCTGAAGTACCGCTTGTGCCTGAAGTACCACTTGTGCCCGATGAACCTGAAGTTCCGCTTGTGCCAGATGAACCTGATGTTCCGCTTGTGCCTGAAGTTCCTGATGTTCCACTTGTACCTGAAGTTCCTGAAGTACCGCTTGTACCTGAAGTACCGCTTGTACCACTTGTTCCACTTGTACCTGATGTTCCTGATGAACCATCTCCTCCACTAGCACCTGCTAAATTTATACACCAAGTTGCAGATCCTGAAGCAGAACCTACTGATTCAATAACAGTTAATACAATTGCTCCTGTTGTTGAGTTGTATGAATCTACAGTACACTCTAGATATTGTGTAGCACTGAAGCTAAGTATTATACTTTGTGCTGAGCTATATGCTAAATCTGTCCCTATAGTTAAGTTAAGAGTAGCTCCTATTGTTTGAGGTAAAGTAATTGATTGAGTGCTACAATCAGCATATGCATCTCCTGATTCTCCTGAAGTTCCGCTTGTGCCTGAAGTACCTGATGTACCACTGGTTCCCGATGTTCCGTCTTCGCCTGAAGAGCCGCTTGTGCCTGAAGTACCACTTGTGCCTGATGAACCAGAAGTACCACTTGAACCTGATGTTCCGCTTGTGCCTGATGTTCCACTTGTGCCTGATGTTCCGCTTGTGCCTGATGTTCCTGAAGTACCGCTAGTTCCTGATGTACCTGATGAGCCGCTAGTTCCTGATGTACCTGATGAGCCGCTAGTTCCTGATGTTCCATCTGCTCCTGAAGAGCCACTTGTACCACTTGTACCACTTGTACCACTTGTACCAGAGGTACCGTCTGTACCACTTGTACCAGATGAACCTGATGTTCCGCTTGTGCCAGAAGAACCGCTTGTACCAGAAGTTCCACTTGAACCACTTGTGCCAGAATTACCTGAAGAACCACTTGTTCCTGAGGTTCCATCAGTACCTGATATTCCACTTGTACCACTTGAACCACTAGTTCCACTATTACCTGAAGAACCGCTTGTACCACTTGAACCACTTGTCCCACTATTACCTGATGAACCACTTGTTCCTGATGTACCTGATGAACCACTTGTTCCTGATGTACCTGATGAACCGCTAGTTCCTGATGTTCCATCTGCTCCTGAAGAGCCGCTTGTACCAGAGGTACCGTCTGTACCACTTGTGCCTGAGGTACCGTCTGTACCACTTGTACCCGATGTACCTGATGTTCCGCTTGTGCCTGAAGTACCTGAAGTACCGCTTGTGCCTGATGAACCACTTGTGCCTGATGTTCCCGATGAACCTGATGAGCCTGATGAGCCTGAAGTTCCACTTGTACCTGAAGTTCCTGAAGTTCCTGAAGTTCCGCTTGTGCCTGATGTACCACTTGTACCACTTGTGCCTGATGTGCCTGATGTACCAGAAGATCCGCTTGTACCTGATGTTCCACTTGTGCCAGAAGTTCCGTCTGTGCCTGAAGTACCTGATGTACCACTTGTTCCGGATGTACCAGAGGTACCGTCTGTACCACTTGTGCCTGAAGTTCCATCAATTCCGGATGTACCAGATGAACCTGAAGTACCTGATGTACCATTTGTACCTGAAGAACCACTTGTGCCTGAAGTGCCTGATGTACCAGAAGATCCGCTTGTACCAGATGTACCTGATGTACCTGATGTTCCACTTGTACCAGAAGTTCCGTCTGTACCTGAAGTACCACTTGTGCCTGATGTGCCTGATGTACCATTTGTACCTGAAGAACCACTTGTGCCTGAAGTTCCTGATGTTCCACTTGTACCTGAAGTGCCTGATGTACCAGAAGAGCCTGATGAACCTGAGGTTCCGCTTGTGCCTGATGTACCTGATGAACCTGAGGTTCCGTCTGTACCAGATGTACCACTTGTACCAGAGGTACCGGAGGTTCCACTTGTTCCACTTGTTCCGCTTGTTCCACTATTACCTGATGAACCTGATGTTCCGCTTGAACCTGATGTGCCGTCTTCACCTGAAGACCCGCTTGTGCCTGAAGTGCCTGATGTGCCATCTATTCCGCTTGTGCCCGATGTGCCAGATGTGCCATCTATACCTGAAGTACCTGATGTACCATCTTCGCCTGAAGAGCCGGATGTTCCTGATGAACCATCTCCCCCTGAAGCACCAGCTAAATTTATACACCAAGTTGCAGACCCTGAAGCAGTGCCTACGGATTCAATAACGGTTAATACAATTTCTCCCGTTGTTGAGTTATATGAGTCTACAGTGCATTCTAAATATTGTGAAGCACTTCTACTAAGTATTATACTTTGTGCCGCACTATATGCTAAACCAGTTCCTGTAGTTATGTAAAGTGTAGCACCAATTGTTTGGGGTAAAGTAAGTGATTGAGTATTACAATGAGCATATACATCTCCTGATTCACCTGAAGTTCCGCTGGTTCCAGAAGTTCCACTTGTGCCTGAAGTACCTGAAGTTCCGCTTGTGCCCGATGAACCTGAGGTGCCTGAAGTACCTGATGTTCCACTTGTGCCTGAAGTACCTGAAGTACCTGATGTTCCACTTGTTCCACTATTACCTGATGAACCAGATGTTCCGCTTGAACCTGATGTTCCGTCTTCACCTGAAGAACCGCTTGTACCTGAAGTTCCGTCTGTACCTGAAGTACCGCTTGTACCTGAAGTTCCGTCTGTACCTGAAGAACCACTTGTACCACTTGTGCCCGAAGTGCCGGATGAACCTGAGGTGCCTGAAGTACCTGAAGTACCTGAAGTACCGGAGGTGCCTGAAGTTCCGTCTTCACCTGAAGAACCGCTTGTTCCAGAAGTTCCTGAAGTTCCACTTGTGCCTGATGTTCCGTTCTCACCTGAAGATCCGCTTGTGCCTGAAGTACCACTTGTTCCAGATGTGCCAGAAGAGCCTGAAGTTCCGTCTGTACCTGAAGTTCCTGATGTGCCTGAAGTGCCACTAGTTCCTGATGAACCTGATGAGCCACTTGTACCTGAAGTTCCGTCTGTACCCGAAGTACCTGAAGTACCACTTGTTCCAGATGTACCAGAAGAACCTGAAGTTCCGTCTGTACCTGAAGTTCCTGAAGTACCACTTGTTCCAGAAGTTCCTGAAGTTCCGCTTGTGCCTGAAGTACCACTAGTTCCTGAAGTACCACTAGTTCCTGATGAACCTGACGTTCCATCTGTACCTGAAGTACCTGAAGTTCCATCTGTACCTGAAGTTCCACTTGTGCCTGAAGTACCATCTTCGCCTGAAGACCCACTTGTACCACTTGTACCTGATGTACCAGATGAACCTGAAGTGCCTGAAGTGCCTGAAGTACCTGATGAACCTGAAGTTCCGTCTGTACCCGAGGTGCCTGAAGTACCTGATGTGCCTGAAGTACCTGAAGTACCTGAAGTTCCATCTATACCTGAAGTTCCTGAAGTTCCGCTTGTGCCTGATGTTCCGCTTGTGCCCGAAGTGCCACTTGAGCCACTTGTACCACTTGAACCAGATGTTCCTGAATTACCTGATGAGCCACTTGTACCACTTGAGCCACTTGTTCCACTATTACCTGATGAACCTGAAGTTCCGCTTGTACCATCAGTTCCTGATATACCTGATGTACCAGATGAACCTGAAGTACCACTATTACCAGAAGAACCAGATGTACCACTTGTGCCTGAAGTACCTGAGCTACCTGATGTTCCATCTGTACCACTTGTACCTGATGTTCCTGAAGTACCTGATGAACCACTTGAGCCTGATGTACCTGATGTACCTGAAGAACCAGATGAGCCTGATGTACCTGAGGTGCCACTAGCTCCTGAGGAACCAGATGTTCCATTTGTGCCTGATGAGCCTGAAGTACCGCTTGTGCCTGAAATGCCTGAAGAGCCGCTTGTGCCCGATGTACCTGAAGAACCATCTCCTCCTGAAGCACCATCTAAATTAATAGTCCAACTACAGAATTGTCCACTTCCTACTGTTCTTGTGGGTGAAGCAAAACATAGTTCTCCTGTATCATCATCATACGATACTACTTCACATTCTTGAAAGTGAGTTGCATCATTTGCTATAATAATAGATTGTGCAATTGTATATGCTAAACCTGTAGCTACTGTTATACACCCACTACCTCCTAATGTAAAACAAGTCGTTGATGTTGTTGCGTAAGTATCTGATGTACCTGAAGTACCACTTGTACCTGAAGAGCCAGAAGTACCGCTTGTGCCCGATGAACCTGATGTTCCTGGATTTCCTATACCACCTGAAGTACCGCTTGTGCCTGATGAACCTGAAGAACCTGAAGTACCGGATGTTCCTGAAGAGCCTGCTACGTTTCCTGAAAGGTTTACTTCCCAAGAACAATAATTTCCAGTTCCAACTTGGAGTATAATATCTCCATAACATAAAATTCCTGTAACGGGGTCATAGCTTGTAACTAATGCAGTTTGATACGCTGTATCACTGTTAGCCATAATCATTTCTTGGCCTGCGGAATATGCTAAACCTTGTTCTACTGTAATACAGGTATTACCTACTCCTAAATCTTTACAAGTTGTTGAAGTTGTATTATAAGTATCAGAAGTACCACTAGTTCCTGAAGTACCAGAAGCTCCTGAAGAACCACTTGTACCAGATGAACCTGAAGAACCACTTGTACCAGATGTACCTGAAGAACCACTTGTGCCTGATGTACCTGAAGTACCGGATGAACCAGCATTTAATAGGGTAGTTTTCTTTAATTCTTTTGTACTTGAATCAACTACAACTACTTCAAAACCAGCAGTGGTATCATCTAGGTCAGGTGTAAATACACTACCTGAAAAACTAGCAGAACCTGTATTACTAAATGATCCTGAAACTGAAATATCATAAGCATCAAGCGAGGTAAATGCATCTACTGATTGGGAAACGTGCCAAGCATTGATAGTAAAACCTTGTGCGATTTCATCAACGGATGGATTAAAAATATTTTCTAACTGCTTAGCCATTAGGTTTTATTATAAATATTAAAAATTATTTTTTATGGTACTAAACATACTTTTTTGTATGTACTTCCATCATGGAAATATAACTCAGCTGTTCCACCCCCTGCGTCACAAGCTACTAACATTCCTGCTGCCCCAGTACCAATTGGATTTCTTAATTGCATTTGTGTTGTACAACCCACATTTAAATTATTTACATGAGTAGTACATTGAGCAGAACTTGTTATACAAGAACCAATAATAAATGAATGACCATGGCAAATTTGATTTTCTAAACCACCCACTATTGCACCATAATTACCATTAATTGCTACATTATTAAAATTGCCTCCTATTATCATAGAAAAATCATTTGAATTATCTATAATCTCATTACAACACCCCCCACCTATAAAACTATTATCCGCTGATGCTGTGTTGGAGATTCCACCAGCGATAGTAGAATGTAGACCACTTGCTACATTACAACCTCCACCACCAATAAATGACTTTTCACCAATTGCTCTACTACATTTTCCTCCTACTACGGTAGAATATTCTCCACCAGAATTATTACTGATCCCCCCACCAACTACACTAAACTCACCTGATGCTGTATTAGAATATCCCCCTCCTATGTATGAATAGTCGATTGTTATACAATTCTGAATTCCACCCCCTATAACACTATATATAGAATTAATAATATTTTTACATCCACCTCCTATATTACTAAAAGTACAATCACTAGTATAATTTTCTCCCTTTAAAGGTTTAATATCACATCTACTACCAGTTTCATAAGGACTTACGGCAGGTATAGTAATAAAACTAGAAGCTTCTACAAAAGATACAGTTCCGGTATTACAGTTATAAGATAATACATTATCTTGAGATATATTTGTTATACCCTTTACATTAAAACCAAGAGCATTAGAGCTTGAAAATGCAACACTACCCGTTACAACTAACGACCCAGATAAAGTAATATCATAGGCCTTAGCTTTAGTAAAAGCATCTATGGATTGAGATACTTGTGCCGCTCTTATTACTAGGCCTGTTGCTATTCCGCTATTTGAAAGTGTACATGCCATTATCTATCTATATTAATTAAAATTGTAGTGTCTGTAGTTTGTGATGTAGGAAGAGGTTGTGCTAACTTGCCTATTGCTAATAACTCATAATCATTGTTGTACATACCAACCGTTGTTACATAGGGGCTAAAATATGAACCTGTTGCAAAATCATAAGGTACCCCACTTGAAGTAAAAACATTTTTAGCTTCTCCAGTTGTAGAAAAACTACCAGATATTATACTTGGGTTTTGTGAAAATCCAAATTCAGATTCTTCTATAGTACATTTATATTGTGTTTCATAAATTGTATATGAACTTGAAAATGAGCAGGTAATATCAACAGATTCAGCGTCGTAAAGATTTTCTAAAGTAGCACTACCCTCAACCCAATTTTGTTGGGTTAAAACTGCTATACCATGTGTATAAATTATATTTCCAACATTTATACTAGCTGATAATAAATTACCATTTCCATCATCCGTAACTAGTTGATTTTCAGACCATTCATCATAAGCTAAGTATAACTCAAATGATTCTGGTTGGATATAATCACCAAATAATTTTGAAGGTATAGAAAATGCTAAAACATTTTCATTTGAACCTGTTGGGAAATAACGTGATTGGGTCAATGTAGACTGCAAATAATTTACGTATCTTCCGTTAGATCCATTAGGACCTATTAATACATCACCAGATGCATCAGAACCTAATAACACACTAGCAGTTAGGGCATCATCACCAAAACTTTGGGATTGGTAATTTGAATAATATAATTGTTTTGTAGAATTATATACGGATGATTGAGATAGAATTAGACTACCAGAGTTAAATCCAGTTGCAAAGTTATCAGACGCAGTAAAATTGGTATTTTTACCTAAAAATCTATTAACATCAACATTTGAAGCTGATAATTCAGCATCACCAGCAAAAGTAAATGATTTATTTACTTCTAGTGGCGATACAATTATATCCTGTGAATTGAATTGTTTGTAAGCCGCCATTCATCTTAAAAATCTAATTTAACTCTAATAAGAGCTTCTTTTGTAAAATCTTTTAATATTGGTTTTGATAATTTTGCTACTGCTAAAAGATCATTTGCATCATTATATAAACCAACGGTAGTTGGAAATACATTAGGGTTATTAATAAAATAAGAGTATATTACTTCACCAGTTGAACCTGATATAAAAGATGGGTTTTCTGAATAATTAAATTCTGAGCTTCTTGCTCTTACAAATACATAATCTGATGTAATTGTTTCTTGGCAAGCTAACCCAAAAGAGGAAGCTTCACTACCTGACATAGCTAAATACAACTTATTAGGATTATTTCCAGATTCGTTTATTCCTTGGTTTGAATCTAAATTTATGCCTTCAGAGGTGTCTACAATGTCTAATGCAGAACCATTTAATATAATAGTAGAAATGTCTGGGAGGAATAAACCATATGATCCACTATTTTGTGTATACCCAGTGTTATTATTATTTAAACCACTTGTTTTATTATAAGCGGTACCATTTGAACCACTTATTACTTGGTAGGCTCTCATTGTACCAAAATATTGAGGTATTGTAACATCTTGAGAATTATCTGTTAATTCTAGGGGAGTAGAAATACCATTTACACTACTTGATAATTTTAAATTTAAAGAACCTGGGAATAGGGTTTCTTTATAACGAGCTCTTTCAACACTTATAGCATAAAAGTAACTACTGGTTACATTACCAAAGGTAAATGAAGAATTTTCATCTTCTAATACTAGGGTTCTATAAGAACCATACATAGTAGTTGTAGGAGAATAGTCGTTTACCGCAGCATTAAATGCTAAAGCACCACCACCTGTTTGATCTCCATAAGCAATGGCGAATTGAATTTGGTTATTAGCTAAATTTGATTCAGTATTGAATACATCCAGATAATAATCACCTGATGGGCCATTTTCTTGAGTTGATGATGTAAAAAAAGTTGTTAGAATAGGTTCATTACCGGTCCAAACTGTGGATGATATTGAATCAGCACTTACTACAAAATCTTCTGGGTCTAGTCTTTTAAAGCTCATTTTTTATTTTTTATATAGCGGTTTTAGTTATAGTTACAGGGATTGTAATTCTTGCCCCACTATCTAAACCAGTTACGGTTAATGTTGTTAATAATGTTGAGTTAGTACCAAACAAAGTATTTATAGTAGTTGCTCTTAAATTTATTTGAGTTCCTGTTACTGTTGCTGATACATTTGTTCCAATTGTTTGAGTAGCAGTAGCATTTGAGTTTGTTGTTGCTGTACTTTGAATACCTAAACCTTCAAATGAAGATAATACTCTAACATCGGCTATAGTAGCTACATAACCACTTGTTTCAAACGTTTGATCGTTGCCTAAATAATTTAGGGTTTGTGGGGTGATTGCTAACTGTGCTCCTTGTTGTAAAGTAATAGCAGCATATCCAAGATTTAAAATTGGCATTTTTGCTGTACCTCTAGGTAAAGTAGCTAGTTTAAATTTCATTATTTGACTTTCTAAAGGAAAGGCCTCTAATAAAGGTTGGTTTACAATTGCTTCACCATAATATGCTGAACCAGAGGGGTGAGTTGGATTATAGAGTGTATAATCTATTTCATCATCTGCTAAAGCAAATTGAGTGATTTGAAATGAACCATCGTTGGATGCTAATGCCTCCCTACCTTTAGTGGTAAGAATAGCATCAACTGTAATTATTGCATTGTTTAAATATCCCATTTTGTTATTGTTATATAAATGTTGTTATATGTTATAAATATATTAAATTATTATTCTATTCAATTAGTTTATTATCTACTAAGTTTTGAAGCAATAAGTCCGGGTTTGTTTCTAAATCCGTTGTAGTAAAAGGTGGAACCATAAAACCATTAGCACTAAGAGGTTCTGGGATTGCGCTGTATGGAAATCTTTGGGTTACAATCATTGAACCAGCATCAGGTACAAATCTACGAATTACAAACATATCTAAAGGTCTAAAGGTTTGTTGACCGAATTCTGTTTCTAAATATACTGGGTTAACGGCACCTGGTGTAGCTGAGGTATCTGAAGATGTTACATAACTTAATCCATACCCATAACCACCATCAGTAGTAGTTGCATTTTGTTCTAAACTTTCTACTACTGGGTTATCTAATTCAATCATTAAAGATGGAGAACCATCATATTCTAAATTAGGATCAGTATTTGAATCTGGAGGTGTAATGTTTACTATAGTATAAGTATAATCTTCATTATTTTCAAATCTTATTTGATCATATTTTTGTAATTCCCATGTATTTTGAATTGGAGGAAATTGAGAAAAATATGGCTCCCTTCCACCTGGAAAATCTTTATTAAAACTAGAGGTGTATACTAAATCTTTCTGAGTAAATCCTCTACCATATGCCTTATTTAATTGAGGTGAAGAACATACTAATACTTTAGTTGATTTTCCAGCTCCACTTCCTGAGAATTCCCAGAAAGAGGCTGTAGCTGTTGTTACTGGGTTGGAATTAGCTCCAAATAGGGATGTCGTACCACCAGTACCAGTTGGGGTAGATATTTGAGGGAAAAATTTAGGACCGTTTCCACTAGTATTTGTAATCATATTACCATTATATCTTATCCTAAATTGGTTACCTTGTTTCAGGGCATTAGAAGAACCAGCTTGATTTAATTTCCCAGAAATTTTAAGTCTTTGGGATATTGGGTTACCACTATAACCTGCATTTTGGTAAGCAGATTTAATTGAATCGGTGTTAAAAGTCACTTGAACCTTACCTTGATTTTGGTTTACAGATACATAAGAACTTCCAATACTACCATAGTTTAGAGTTACGTTATTAGTACCTGAAGCATTAGTAGAATTAAAATATTCAACTATTTCTACTTTAACACTTCTTATTGATGCGGGTCCAAAGTTTCCACTGTTGTAATTACTCTTCTTTTGAATCTCTAAATTTACGTCTCCAATGTTAGGTTCATCAATAGGACTATGTCCTTTCCAACCTCCTTCATGGTTTCGAGTTCTTAATCTATCAACAGTAGGTTCAGAATCTACATAGAATGACCACTGCATATCATAAGCTTGGGATGTTGAATTTCCTACACCTTGGGTATTCTCTACAGCAAATGATTGACCACCATCTGTAATGGGTATTGTAAGCGAACCATCAGCTGTATCATATACATCTTTGTTAGTTCCTGTAACATTGGATGTAGCTTTTGAAGATGTAACATTATTTTGTGGGCCTGGATTTCCATTATCCTCTGGTTGTACAGTATTTAATATTAATGTTTCGGTTGAAATATTTCTTGTTGAAGTAAATACTTCGATATCACCAAAAGCATCAACTGAATAATTATTAAATGTAGGTACAATATCTGGATCAATTGGTTGATTACCAATCATTTCTATTCCTTCAGGAACTCCAATTGTTTGGGCAGGATCTGAAGGATCTGGTATTGTGGCATACTTATTTAAGGGAAATATTCCTGATTTTTGGCTATACAAAATAGGTGTAGGTCTTGTAGTAATTTGATCAAAATTTTGTTCTCCTTGAAGTGGAAATAGAGTTTCATCAACATCCCCTACTAGTGATATTAGTGCAGAATTATCATATACTATAGTACCATTTCTATATATTGGTGTGGGTTCAAATGTTCCTTGGATATTGTACAAAGCAATATCTGATAATTTGGGTTGTGTTGCATTACCATTCTGGTCTATTAGATATTGGATATTATATATAGTTCTATTATTTAACACAGGGTATGGATCATATACCTTATTAAAATAAGCTAAATTAACTTTATTAATATCCATTGAAGGTAATTTACCATAACCCCCGGTATCTCCAGGACTCCATACATTATATTTTTGAGAGGCAATAACAGAACCATCATATCTTCCATTAATTACATTAGTTTGACTATAATTTGATTCTGGGATAGATGCTCTTGAAGCAGAATAATCAATAATCTTTTGCCAGTTAGTTGGTATAACAGTACCAAAATTATAATCTACTTCTTGAATCCTTCTATTTAATCTCCCATCACTATAATTATTTAATAAAGGTTGGCAATCATAAGCATAATTAAAATTTAAGTCATCACTAAATATTGCGGGTATAGAGGGATCTACGTCTGTAATTACTGAGGAAGAAAAGCTCATACTATATTGAGTTACAATTAACCCATTTTCTACAACAGAAGGATCATCTGAACCACTTCCTACTCTTAATGACATTTTGATAACATCATTGTATTGTAAATCACCTGGATTTAGTTCGGCATGTAATGTTATTCTTTCTCCTTCATGGTGAGTTAAACTATATGAGCTAGTTTCAGCAAATACATTACCACCCAATGATGGCATTTGACTTGGAAAGACATCAACAGATCCTGTATATAAAATTATAGAAGCTGTTGTCCATGTTGTACCCCCACCAGAAGCTCCTCCCCCATATTCATCTTCCCCATAAATGGCATTACCATATAAAGAGGCACCTGCGTCTGTAAATGAACTAACTAATACAGAAGCTGTTACAGATAAGATCCCAAATGTTGGGGTTATATCAAATACATAAGCACCATCTAAACTAGCAGAAAGTGAAGATGAATATACTACGTAAGCATCTACAACTTTAGTTGCAAAGGCTCCAGGTACTTCAGCACCACCTTCATAATTACCGGCAATAGATCCAGTAACTACAAAAGGATCTGTGAATGGTTCTACGGCAGTTGGTGAACCTACTGCTGCTACTATACTTCGAGGGTTTGAAAGGGACAAATTATAAAAATCCTTAAATTCAAAAACTTTATTACCAGTCCATGCACTAGAATTATAATTAATAAATAATACTAATAGTTGTTCACCTTCTAATAAACCTGTAAGGAAGGTATTGAGGTTTTGGGTTGTGGGTGGAGATGAATTAGGTGCTGTTTGAAATAATTCTTGGGCATTACTACTAGGAGTTGCTCCCGTAGCTGTTTGATTGGGTTCTTTATATACTTTAATTACATATCTATCACTGGAAACTGATCTAAATATGTTCGCATTATAATCCCCAGATACCTCTATATTAATTCTTTGAAATTTTGTATCAACTCCTCTAAAAACTCTTCCCCATGCTCTTTCATCACCAACATAAGTTCCATTCCCATTGGTAATTACATTAAAATCCCCATCTGCATCTAATGTTGCATACTCATATACATCTATGGAAGTATTTTCATAGTTTGAATTTACATAATTTATAGTAACGGGGTTGGCATTAGAACCTATTTCGTTGGAAAAGTTATAATTGGCATAATCTCCGTAAGTAGTCCATAAACCAAATTCTGTTCTACCATTTCGAAAAGTAGTAGTATCAAAATCACTCATAGTAAAAATATAACTACCTTGAGGGAATACTATTTCGGGATTGGAAGAATCTCCACCAGGTTGGGTTCCTGTTGTTAAACTTAATGATGAAGTATTTTCACCATTAAAAAACTCTCCATAAGGTACATTATATGTTTGATTTTGTACATTACCAACATTAACCTCTTGATATGGAAACCTATAAAACATAGGTCTTTGATTTATATTAGATGTATTTGTTAGACCCTCACCTTCATCTATACTACCTATACAAGGGTTTGGGTTGCCAGCTAATTGAGAAGAAACAAAAGTTCCTGGGTCTTTGTAAATAACAATGGAGTTAGTACCAGTGGCATTACGACCTTCTTCCCCACATACAACTTCATCAGTATCATATGGAATTTGAATGGCTTGAGCATTTCCGAACCCATTATAATAAATAAATTCACAAGGATCACCACCAGGTTGTCTACACTGAATTAAAAATGCTGTACCAATACCATCATTAAGTGCAATAGGTGGTTGTTGGTTTTGATACATTCTTAGGGTAGCAAAAGGTGTACCATCAGATTGTGATATTGATACTGAGGATCCTGAACCCCTAGCAAAAGTATCACTACCTGGTGGGGGAAAGAAACCAGCGTATGTTGTAAATAGAAAGGGTCTTACCTGTCTATCTTCATTAAATATATTAAAACTACCAGAGACCATAGTTAAGGCGGGCATTGATTCTGAGGCGTTTAATGGTCTATAATAACTATCTCCACGTGGTGGTGTTAATGTATCCCCCGTTGTTCCCAACATAGTAGCAAAGTTAACGTTAGAATCATTATAATAAATGGGAGGTCCATTTCTATCAACGGTAATCATAGGGTCATACAAACCATAAGGGTCACCTTGTTGCCCTGAACCTGTTTCTGTTACATAGTATACTTTATATGGTCTATGAATATATCTATTATATCTCCAAGCATTTTTATCATACCCAACAAATGTACCTCCTTGATATGGGTTACCATTATTATCTCCTTGATAAACCCATAATTCTTGACCTCTTGATGCGTCAAGTGGTATTGTTAAACTAGATTGACCTACAGGTGTCCATGAAGAAGGGGTAGTGTTTTGATTTGAGAGTATTTGAGATACTAAACTACTAGTATATAATGGGTTTTGTTGTTTTAATTCATTTTGAAATTCAGAACCAGACATATAAATAGCATTATTACTAGCATTATAATAATAATTAGTTCCTTGAATTGCAGGGGTTACTGCAGAGCTAGCACTTGTCCATGCAATATTAAAGTAATTGTTTGTTGATGTTGGTCCTACAGATGAATCAGGAATATTTTCGTAATCTAAAAAGGATTCAGAAGGTATTTGTATCCAATTTTTTCCTTCCCCTTCAGGGTTTGCAGCATTCATAAACCAAGGGACATTATTAGCTGGGTCTATTGTTGAAGTGGGTGTAGTATCTGTATTATCTTTTTCATGGGATCCAGTATTAAAGTTATCTAAAGAATCCATTAACTCACCATCATAGGAATTAAAAGTACCATTAGTATAAAAGTTTGAACTTGCCCACCCTCTAAAAAAGGATTCTGTATGGTATGTTAGAGGAAAATACCCTTGTGGTACTGATTCTGATATACCTGTATCTAATAAAGGAGATGGATCTAAAGATACATTTTGTGTTGCATACCATTGAAAGTCACCACTTGCAGAAAAGTTAAAATCATAAAAGGCACCATCATCTGAACTTATAACAGTAGATGAGTTTTCTGGGATTACAAAGCATAGAGCTGTTCCTACACTTAAAGGGTTTGCTGCTTGGTTAGCAGGTTGGATTCCTACAGATTCTAAATAAAAGGTTTGAATACCCTCTAATATGTTACCTTGTGCATCAACTGCAGAATTAAATGTAAATACTACCCATTCTACATTTCGGATAAAGGTTCCAATGTTAATACCATTACTTGTTACTAATGACATTTTTATAAAAAGTATGCTTTCTCCATCACTCCAAAACCAAGCAAATCCTGTAGGTGGTTGATTTAAGGGATCAAGAAAACTTTGTTGACTAAGAGTTTGAGTGTTACTAGCACCATCCGCACTAAAAAATACTGGAATGTAACGATAAACTACATTACTAATTTTAAAATATGCACTACACATATCATTCATTCCTACTGGGATTACTGAACCACTAAATTCCCCATTATAAAATTCTCTTTGGTCTGATCTATCTATTGGAGCAGAACCTGAAAATGTCATCCATGACTCGTCCCAACTTTGTGTTACAAAATATCTATTATCTGTTCCCAACCCTAAAGATCCAGATACTGTAGTTTTTAAACTATTAAAGGGTTCAAATGAACCTGCTGTTCCACCACTAAATTTATAAATTGCAGACCCAGAATCTGAATATTGTGGGTAATCTGTTGATCCTAAACTATAATTTTTAGGTAAATTTCTAACTGAACCTGAATATTGTTCAAATGAAGATGTTACTTGTGCCGGCCTTTGTCTATTTCTTTCTAATAAATGTTGTTTAATTACAACACCAGAAGATAAACTTGTTCTAGCCGGTGTAAAATCTTCTATCATTTTAAATAATGAATTATCAAAGAATTTAATTAACCTAATAAAATCAGTTACATTATAGTTTGTTATATATTTTTCAAAATAAGCATCTCTCAATACATCTAAATCAGGATAACTTTTATCAGATGATGATATTAATCTTGGGTCACCAATATAATCTCCTATATTAAAGTACCCCATTTGACCTATAATATCATCGTTAATTTGGTCTTGAGGTGAAAAAGCTACTTCTAAATAATTAACATTAGGAGTAAAGCTTTCACTTACATAAGAAGTTTGTTGTATTGATCTATAACCTGATAGTGTATCTCCTTCAGGTAAAATCAATGCTTCTGTTTGGATTTTATCAGTTACTCTGTTTCTCATCCCTGATGGGGTTTGATCTAAGTGTATATCCTCTACATTATTTAACCAAGTAGGGATAGATGAAAAAGAAGCGGTACTTTGGTTATTAAATGATGATGTAGTAACCCAAGAACCTGTAATTTTAGGGTGGATTGAATCCCCATATGACCCCGTATTTAACAATGAACCTAAAGGTAACCTAAAGGCTAAAGTATCAGGGGCACTATTTATATTATTACCTTCAAACGAATAAGGATTCATTGTATAGTCATAAAATATACTTTCACTTATAGTTTCAACATAATATCTTACTTCCTGAAATGAACCCGAGAGTGGGAAATAATTAATCCCAGCTAGTTGTGTATAAGTTTGAGGAAGCCAGTGTATCTCATTTGAGTTTTCCCATTGTTGTGTATCAGCAGAAATATTATCACTACCCGTAAATCCTATGTTTTCTCCAATTTTATTAGCCGCTCTTAAAGTAAAAGTATTATTACTATAATCTCTATCTACTTGGATGGACCACCAACCACCATCCCAAAAAGGTAAGTATAACGAAGCATAGTTAGTTGGGTTAGTATCCATGTTAGGCCAAAACTTTAATGTACCATATTCTTTAAATTTACTTGGAACTGCTCCCGAATATGTACCTGTAGTTAAGAGGGATTCATTATATTCAACCCCCATTGCAACTTTACTAGGTGAATCACTTATAAAAATTGATTGAGTAGTTGGGGCACTAGAAGAAGATGGAATACCATTTGTTTTAAATCTAAACTGAATAGATCCAGGTGAGTTTTGATCTGCTTCCCAATCAGTATTTAATACAAAAGATGATGAAAAAGCTGAACTTGTTGTATTTAAACCAACATTATATATATCTTGTTTTAAATCCCAATCCATAGAATTATTTCTATCTTTACCTCCAAATTCATTTATTCTTAATATAGTATCTGGGATACCATATGAAGTAATTAATGCTCTTAGACCGGCTACTGTACCTTTAGTTTTAAGTAAATAAGGTATGTTATGGTATATTCGTTTATATAATCGCTTATTAACATCGTCCAATGGGACTATATCGTTTGATGCCGATATCGTTGAATCGACATACTCATACCCAGAAGGTGTGTTAACTACGCCACCAATTGACCCCGTCATATATGGGAAAGGGAATGAACTACCTGATGGGGTTAATCCTAAAAATGTTGTATATAAATCGTTAGTATTAAAGTTATTAGAATATAATTTTACTCCAAAATCTCTAATAGCATCCGCTACCATATCCTTAGAAATACCATAATCTAAACGGTTATCCGCGTCAAATTTAGTGGTAATATTCTTGGTATACATCCATAGATTATCATAATGTTGGCCAACCATATCAACGAATAACTCGTATTTAGCATTTTGTGCATCACTTCTTAAATATTCGGGTATTGCGTAATATAAGGAGTTTTGATTGGTTTCATCAAAATTTGAAGAAGATAATGATTGTCCTCCATAATATAGTGATTTAACATCTGTATTACCTAACCATGTTAAAGCTTCACTACTACCTGTTGGGTATAAGGTAAAAGGTGGTTCAGTATTAGTTTTAGGATATGAATCTTGTGATCCACTATTAAAATATAGAAAATATTCATACCCATCAAAGTTTTTAATAGTATCTTGTATAGTTTGGCTAAGAGCAGCTTGGCTAGAACTATATATAATAGAACCAGTTGTAGCAGAGGTTATCTGTCCTAATTGTAAACTAGAAGATTGAATTAATCCTACTTTATAATAGAAATTTTGTAATCGAGTATAAGCAGAAGAAAAATATACAAAATCATTATAATCTTCATAATTAACATTAATGTCAATTTCTTTACGATTAAGTAAATTATTTACTTGATTGAAAGATGATGTAATATTTGAATTTACAAGAGTATTATATGAGAAATCCATTCCTGGAGTTCCTGATTGTCCTTTAATATTTAGGCTATAATTTGGGCCCGATATATAAGTAAAATCATCCTGTGTTATTTTTAATGGAGGGAATACTACATTGTAAGATTGTGGTGTAGAAATTTGTTCAACAACTGAACATTGGGTTTTAAGAGGAAAAGATGCTGGTAGGGTTTCATACAATTTAATAAGAATAGTAGGATTATCTTCATCCGTTAAATCTAATTCTATATTATTGGCTATAACTTGTTGGTTATTACCAAAATTTAATAAAAAATCTACAAAATATTCCGCTGTATCTCTATAGGTTATAAATTCTAAACTAGAACTTATTAGTAAAGCATTATCAATTTGAGTACTATCTAATCTAATTTCAGTTCTATCAGAACTTATCTCACTAATATAATATTGTGTGTTTAAAGTAGAGGCTAATCTTGGTCTATAAAAATCATAAGATATGTAATATGACCCAACATCAAAACCTAACCTTTCTAAATCATTTGAAGGTGTTAATACTACATCACCTTCAGTAACCTTATAATTAGTAAAAGGGACTTGGGATGTTTGGATATTTTTATTTTCATCATAAACATAAGCTTCAATATAATCAATTGATCCTGAGAATACAGTATCCAATTCATTAATAGCTAATAATGTTTCGTCTGAAGTAGAATAGTCCTGAAATTCAAATGTTTGAGGATCTACTGAATTTATGATTATGTTATTTTCCATTTAGTATTATTAATACGAATTATTATTAGAAGTTGATAAGTTAGCATTTCCTCCTGGTGAGTTAGGGATAGTTGTATTTGTTCCTAAATTTGCCGATCCTGTTAAGCTTACTCCTGTTTCTAATTCTACTGCTTTTATTTGTTCTGCTAATAAATCTCTTCTTAAACCATCTATTTCTTGTTGTAAAGCTAAAATTTCTTCTGCTATTTGATCAAAATTAATATACTGCCCACTTTCTTTAACTAAAAATTCATGAGAATTAGTATCACCATTAGGTGGTATATCATAAAAAAGAGAATTGTATAATCCAAAGAATTCTTCAACACTTACTTGATTTTCAGCACTAGCACTAATAGAAGTTACCCCTAATTGGGAAAAGCTAGTATCAATTACCTGTTCATATTGGCCTTTATTAAAAACCCCTCTTCTTAAATCAACATTTTTTGTTTGTGCCATATTTTAACCATTTACAACTTTAAAGTAATACTGATCATCTTTTATTATAGTGTTTCCATCTACTACGGTTTTAATTAAAATCTCATAATATCTTTCTGGTTCTAAACCATTCATATATAATGTAAAAAAACTTCCTGTTGGATCACAGCTTATTTGAGTAAATTCTTCATCAAAATCAATTATAAATTCATTTGTATCTAAATCTTTTATAGCATAATACGAAGATGTTGTTAAAGCAAAATTTGTTGTATAAATAGAAGATGTTTGAAACGTTCTAGTTGGAAATTCTGGTCTTGCGTTTATTCTAAAAATATTTATACTACCACTATAGAATACACCCTGATTGTTATCAATTGCAGCATATATATCTGGGGTGTTAATAACCTGTAATGTTCCTTTATTATAAACGTAATCCCTCCATTTTATTTCTAATTGTGGGGGATATATAGTATTAGTATCAACAGAATAAAATTGCATTTTGGGTTGAATAGAAAGATTTGTGTCAAATTCAATCTCATCACTCCATTTTAATATTAAACCATTATTTTCAATTTCAGTATAAGTGCCAGGTATAGATTTAGAACTTGAATACCAAGTTTTAACTATATCTGTTATATCCATGTTTATATCTTTCTCAGTCCTTAAATTAAATGATTGAGAATATTCTAAATTTAATCTTATATCAGATGAGGCAGTATACCAATTTCCTCCACCAGGAGAAGCTGTAATAAATGATCCGGTTGTGTTTTCTTCAAAATTATCAGTTAACCATGGATTTGAACCACTATTAGATCTGTATTTCCAACCAACACCATTTACGGTTGAAGGGTTATCTAAATACTCTCCACTACCATTATTCCATGAACCAGAAGAAGGGTATGCATATATTTCTGATTTCATTACTACCCCATTAGCATCAGATATAAAAGCTTTTAAACTAGCGGATATTGCTGTAGATCCAGTGTTTAAAGTATCTATAACACTATTGATTTGGGATTGATCAAATTGTATTAAAGGTCTAGCTACTATAGGATTTGCTACGGTAAAAGGATAGGTACTAGATAATTCTAATATAGCATCTATCCCTGTGTTCATAACAGGGTACCCAGAATATAGGGTTGCATCTTGAAGGGGAAAAATTTTATATACTGCCATTTGTTTATTTTTTAATAATTTCTACCTCCCCCATTAGTTGTACTTCCACCACCTTGTCCAATGGAAACCACTCTACCAATTATATCGGCATTAGGGTATTTTACTTCAAATATCATAGGATCAATTGAAGGGAATATAGTACCATTTTGTAACGCACCAGACACATCATAGGCATATTGTGAATAACCTGATGTTGTTCCTGCTTTATTTGATATAGTAATATTATTAACAGTTTGTACCCCCGTTATATTATCTAATATAGTACTTAAATTTCTCAACATTATAGGTTGGTTTATTTGCCATTTATCTATTTCAAAATATCTTTGTAAAGAAGTAATACATTCAGTTAAAACTTGGCTATTATTATAGTTAGGTAAAGTAACAATTTCAAAATTTACACCTATATTAACTACAAAAGCATTTTTTATATTAACTGTATCTCCTATCATTCGATATTGATTAATATAATTACGTAAATTACTTTTTAAAGCTTCAGAGGGATTGATGAGGTTTGAATTTAAGTCTTGAGATAATACATATATGTCTAATGTAGTATCTGGGTCGTTTGCCTTAGGTTTTTGGGTAATTGCTTTTGATATTATACCATACTTAGGAGGCATACTTAAAGCTCTTACTAAATAATCATCAGCCGTTACATTTCGTAATTGGGATGAGAAATTGGATATAGTATTTTGTCTTATTTGTTCTGTAGTGTCTCCTCCTCCACCACCACTTGCAGCTGTTGGATTATTTACTTGTAATGAATCAAAAACATACTGTGCTGTATTATTTGTTAGATTTTGTTGTAAAAATTTAGAAAGATTAGTATTTAGGATACTAACTGTATTAGCAGCAACATTAGAACTTACACCACCCCCTTTTAAATATCTTACAGTTAATGTAGTATCACTAGGGGCAATACCATAAGTGTTTGTAAATATAAAGTTAGTTGGGGAGTAAGCAGTTGTTAATTTCTCACGTTCAAAAGTTAAACCTAAACCTACATTCATAGGATTAGGTACTATATCTTCATCAGTGTCAAATGGGTTACCTGAACCAAATTGGAGTTGGAGTTGGTTACTACTTAGAAATCTTGAATTAAATCTTCTTTGTACTTGTTTTGTTTGAAGTAAATAAGGGGCATTATCACTTTCTTGAAAATTATTAGGATCATTTACATTTGTATTTTTAACCCCATCAAAAATTAATTCTTGTCCTAAATAATCTACTTCATTCCATTCATATCCCTCAGAATCAAAACAATCTATAATCCCTCCTATACTATTATCATTAATAATAACAGTTGGGAATTCAGTTGGGGTAGTAAATGGAAAAGAAATTGATGATATAGTCCCAGATAATGCTCTTCTAGTTTTTTTCAATAAATAATAAACAGGATCATTGTTTGAAATTTGAGCTACAGTAACGGTTGTAGTATCTAAGGAATTTGAAACAGTAAAATCTACTGGGTCCTCAATAACAAAAGATTTACCATCTTGAGTTGTAGATGTGGTATTAGCCCCTATATATAATGCATATTCATAATTAGGAACATATAAAATATCGGCCCCACTAGCAGATGGTGTTGATGGTATTAGTTGATAAAAATCTAAGTCTACAGTTGATAAACCTGTTACTTTAGGTTTATAACCATACATATATGATAAATCAAATAAGTTACTTGTTTGTCTTGCGTATTGTAAGAAATTTTCTTGTATTTGGTTATCTAAATAATATGATAAAACATCACCTACATAAGCTGCTTGTTCCATAAACATCATCCCTGGAGATGTTGCATTGAAGTCAGTATAAGTAGTAGGAAAATAGGTTTGAGAATAATTAATTAATTGGTCTCTATAATCACTAAAGTCTTTATTTAAATAATTTATTGTTCTTCTTACGGGCATTAGTCAAAGCTTAAGTCTAATGTATCACTTATGTTAGTATCTGATACACTATAGGTTAGGTTTATATTTATAGTATTTGATCTTTCAGTGGGTAAAACTGTTATTTCTTCTATTTGTACTTCAGGAAAAAAAGTTAAAACCTTAGTTTGGATGTCGTCTTGAATAAAACTTAGATCTTGTTGGTCTATTTGTGTAAATATGTAATTTCTTAAACCCGCCCCAAATGTAGGGTTTCCTGGTCTTTCACCAGGGTTGGTTAGGAAATAATTAATTAAATTATTTTTTATTGCCTGTTTAGTTTGGTAGTTAGGAGTAAATACCCCACCTTCATTCATAGGAAGGTTAAAACCAATAGCGACACTAGGTCGTTGATCATTGGGAAATATTCTTGTTGCTCCAAATGCCATTTATTATCTTTTATTCATTAATCCCATTATTTGATCCATATTTACCTCTCCTTGAGGTAAAGAACCATTCATTGTATCCGTACTTGTAACTTGTAAAGGCACATTTGATGTATTTGCATTTAATGTACCATCATTTCCAGGTCTCATACCATCTAAAACATTCATCATATTTTCTCTTAATGTTGCTTTATCGGTTTCTGGAAGTGATGATTGCATCATTGGGTTCATTGGGCTTGGTGCTGTTACATTTGTTGTAGGAGTACCCATTCTATTTTCATAAACAGTTTGTTTAGGAGAACGTACAGCTTCTAGAAGGATGTCTTTCATCTCCTCTTGTATAGCCTCTTTTACGGCCTCTTTTACAATAGTTTTTAATTGACTTAATTTCATGTTGTATTGATTTATTATAAATATTAAATTAGTTTGCTTTTAAATCATTTGATCGTATATAGAACGCAAGTTCATCAGTTAATACTTGTTTACTTGCACTAAATGAAGGTTCTCCTTTTAAAACTACCACACCCTGTGGGTTTGTTGCTGTTGCATATCTTCTTTGTAATGACCCTACTTTATTTTTATTGTCTACTACAACACCTAAAATAAACCCATTTACTGAGGTATCGGGTTGGACACCCTCATTTACATCATCTGCTAAAGTAAAATCTAAATTTTCTAAACTTTCTTTATCTACACTACATCTTTCTAATTGGTAGTCTAACATTTTAAGTAATTGCAGTGCTTGTTTTAATAAAGCTAATAAAACTAGTAAGGCAGCAGCAATAGCAAAAGATAAAGCTTGGACAAAACCTGCAATTAAAATAATTTTATTTATTTTAGCTTGCATTCCTAATATTGCACTAGTAGGAATACCAACTCCCGGAGGGACAGATGTTGGTATAGGGATATTTTTTATTATTTCAGCTGCTATTAAAAGTATTGTAGCTAAACCTCCTAAAATACCACTAACTATTAAAGCCGTGTTTAATATTTTATATATTTGATTTAACTGTCTAACAATTCTATTTCTTTTATTTATTAGTTTTTGTATTTCTTCTGGTGTTGGGCATGGTCCTTGTGCCTCTAAAGTGGACATTTTTCCATTTATAATATCACTTATCTTCCCTATTAAAAAAGACGATAACATAGCTAAAAGAAAGGGTATTAATCTTTCTCTAAGTATTTTAACAAATTTTTTAATTAGTATTTTTAATGATAACTTCCCAGGTTTTAATGATTGTATTGCTCGAGTAACTTTTCTTGTTAGTCTTCCTACTTCAGCTTTAGCCTCATCTGTTAACCCCTTAGTTGATTTTAGTTGGGTTGTTCTAAGGTCTTCTCTAACGGTTTGGTCAAGAGCATAGGGTGTTAACTTTTTAGGAATATATCCGTTTGCAGTTATTAAAATTGGTGGTCTTGTTGTTACTTTTTCAGTATCTTTTGAAACAGGATATACAGCTTTAATAGTAAACTTACCATTTTTATCTGTTTTTGTATTAAATTTAGTACCAGGTAATGGAAGTATTACACTAGCTCCTTTTATACCTGTTTGTTTATAAAAATCAATTACAGTACCCTTTATTATATATTCTTTTTTAATAGTATTGGGAACTTCAAAATATTGTGTATCTTCTATTACATAAGTTCCGGGATCTACTTTAAGGTCTATTTGTAGTTGACTTAAGGCATTTTCTATTAACTGATCATTAGGTAAACTAAATTCTGCCTTTGAAACTTTGTTTGGTGGAGCATTATCTGTTAATACTACGGTTTCTGTTTTTAAAGAACCATCATTTAAAGATAATAAATTAATATAGGCAACATCATTAACCCCATCTTTTATTAAAGAAGTAGAATTTAGATAAGACTGTGACCCTATACCACCTACATTATTTGGGTTTTTATCAGATACTGTCATTATGTTAGTCTTATATTATTTGATAATAATGGGGAAGTAATCTTACTTTCATTAGGTAATAAATTCAGAATATTTTGGCAAGTTTCATCTAAAGCCTGTCCTGCTGAGTCTATACCTGAAGATTCTATATTAGTAGCTTCAGGGTCATAACCTTCTAATCCAGATAATGCAAGACCCATAACTTGGATTTGTTCAACTAAAATTCTAAATTGATTTATAAAAGGTCCTCCTAATAAAGCTGGTGTATCTGCTTCAGCGCTCCCAAATTTTATATTATCGGCAACAAAAGTAATTGTTTTTGAAGTTAACCCAATTTGTTTATTTGAAGTTAAAGCGATAGAATCTTCGGCACTAGCTATTATACTATCAGAATAGGCATTAAATATTAAACGACCAGAATTTAAAATTATTTGAGGATTGTAATATTCCCTAGGTAACAAGGGTTCAGGTGACATAGCTGAGAAGTTTTCACTTGCTGCCCTTAAGGGGATTTGTTGGTAAGAGGTCATATAAATAGAAGATAAATCTTCTTTAATATTTTCTACTAAGGGTAACCAACCTGTTTTACTTGCATCCTTAGGTTGTCCATTTCTTAAAATAGTAATGGGATCACCATTTTTACCTACATTAGACCAATTGCTTTGGTAATCTGGAGTATTATTAGAACCTGAAACAGTACTTCCTAATCTTATAGAATTACCCCACCTACCTTCATTTATTACATCACCTGCAAAAGGTATAATGGGGTGGATATTAGATTTTTCAACAAAAGTACCACCTATTAAAGGACTATTAAGTTCAATGCCATCTACTGTATTTTTTTGTTGAAGTGGGGAACCAGCTTCTATTTGTTGATATGTTTTTTCTTGTGATTCTTTAAGTAGAGGGGTTAATAAATTAGGATAGGCATTATGGTGATTATTATTCCAAACACTAATAGGATTTATATAATAATACTGGTTTGTTTGTTCAAAATTAATTGATGTATTTATATTTTTAGAAGGGAGGGAAAGTAATATTACTATTTCATTTACTAAAGGATAACCTTTGGTATGTGGCATTAAAGGGCTAGCTGTTGGTTTAATTTTAGTAATTTTACCTTCTAGATTATTAGTACTTTCAAAAAAAATAGTACCTAAACCACTCCAACCACCAAAGTCATAAAATAGGGGGTGGGTGTTACTTAATATAATATCTACAACCCTTCCAGTTATCATCTTAGAATTTAAAACATCTAAATTGCTTAAAAATTCTTGTGTTGAGTTTGAAGGATTAAGATTATTATTTAACCCATTAAATCCTAAGTTATTCATTTCCCTCTTTTTTATCTTCGAAATTAGTATTTAATTTATCTAATTCTTCCATTAATTGTTGTTTTTCATCTTCCGTTATACCCATAGTATCTTCACTAGAACTATTATTAAGCGCACGCTGTACTATAGTGGCCATTTTAATTAATTGTTCATCGTTACGTACGCCAATATCCATGTATTCTTTTATAAGTGGTACAATTAAAGTTGCATCACCTATATCAGATATTAAGGGTTTTAATTCAGAAATTAACCCCGATATCTGTTTAGATTTTTTATTTTGGTTATTGTATATCTCTTCAAGTATATCTGAGAATGATTTGTTCTTAAATACTAAGCTGTCTAATCCCATAATGTTATTTTATTATAAATATGGATATAGAAGAGGATTAGAATCTAGCGTAACCATTTTCTAAATAAAAAATATATTGTGATTTAAATATTTCGTGAAGTTTATCAGCTATTTTGGTTATTTTAGGGGTTTTTACATCTACCATCTCTCTTATGTAAATATAAAGTGCCTTTTTATTAAATACTTCAATTGTTTCCCTTTTTCTAAACAATTCTAAAATTGCATCTGCTATTTGAGCATCATTTTTCTTTGGGAATAATTCTAATATATTTTCACTAGTATAATCAACGAATAAATCAACATATTTATCTAAATCACTTTTAACTTTTTCATCTCCCTGAGAATAAGTATAAGTTGAATTTTCTCCTGTTAATACATCTACATCAACTTTTTTAACCTTTTTAGTGTAATTTTTAGTGTTGTACAGAATTAACCATCTTTTAACTATAGTCCCAAAATATGAATATGCTTTTGCTCCTCTAGTAGGATCAAACAGATGCATTTTAGTTAAAAGAAAAGTAATAATCTCATGTTGGAGGTGCTCTAAATTTTCTACCTCCGTATGGTAGAATTTAAAGGTATGAATTATATTCTGAGTAAGTTTAAAGAAGGGATAATGTATATGGGTTTCATATATTTTACTTCTTATTTCAGAATCATCTTCTTTGTTATATTTTACAATATAGTCTTCTGTTTCTTGAGTAAAATAGTTTTTACTCTTAGGTCTTCTTTTTTTTGGTATAGTCATTTAGTTGATTCGGAATCTTTCTATTCCTTCTTGTAAGTTCTTAATTTGTGTAAAAAACCAACCAATTTCATCATCACTTTCAAATGTACCTTTGGCATCGATCTCTTTTAAACGATCACCTGTAAATTTAATTTGCTTATTGAATTCTGTTAAATACTCATTATACTGGGTTACAATGTCTTCTGCTCTCTCATTCTTACGGAGAAGGTTAAAAGTCGTATATCCTAAGATAACGACTAATAAACTTAATATTATTATTATTGCTTCTATCATTATAAATTGTCTAGCATACTCTTTAACCCTGGACTTGATATTGAGCTAAGTGCCTTGGTTTGGGTATTAGGTTTTTTATTTGACGTCAATGTATAATTTTTCTTTGGCGCCGCCACGCTATTCTTAGAGAACTTTGGTAACCATTCAATCTCGAATTCAATAC
>ENA-ORDA01000744-ORDA01000744.1-marine-metagenome-genome-assembly--contig:-NODE-744-length-30645-cov-3.929338_pt1 | contig 30645 bp, 21 predicted proteins | sample MGYA00237778_ERZ508506 | MGnify/ENA primary metagenome ERZ508506 (study PRJEB26177, sample SAMN06267891) | marine metagenome | isolation source: Monterey Bay, California, USA | place: Pacific... | reverse complement strand
AGAGACGAATCTCTTCATAGTAAAATGGGTTGTCAGTTGTTTAGACAAATGTGCGAAGAAGACGAATCTCTTTTAGAGACGTGTAGAGAAGATATCGTTGTAGCAGCGACTACAATGTTAGTTGCTGAAGAAAACTATATTGACAAGATGTTTGAAATGGGCGATATAGAAGGTATAAAAGCTTATGACTTAAAACAATTTATTAGAAAACGATTAAATGAAAAACTTGCAGAACTCGGTTACCTCGACCTCGGGCAGTACTTTAGTTTTGACGAAAAAGGAGCAGAAAATCTTGACTGGTTCTATCATCTTACAGGGGGGCATACTCATACTGATTTTTTTGCTGTTCGTCCGACTGATTATTCCAAAGCGGGTGAAGGAGAGGATTTTGAAGATATTTGGTAATGAAAGAATGTAATATATGTAAAAAACGTAAGAAAGATTCTAAGTTTAAACATGCAGGTAAAAAGACTTGTCAACGATGTGAGTTTAGATGGAAAAAAAGTTTTTTAAGACTTTTAGTTCAAGACCGAAGGTTAAGTGCTAAAGAACGTATAGCTAATAGATTAGGATATATGGGGACAGCTTTTATTATGATGTCTCCATATCTTTTACCTTATGGAAATATAGGCGCTATTACGTATATAATAGGTGGAGTTGTTTCAACGCCACAGGTTTGGGTGGCTAAGCAATGGAACTTAGTCGCTGTTAATATAAATGTAACTATAGGATATATAATATATATACTATCAAATTAAATAATTATGAAAAATATTATAGTAACAATTTGTTTATTAGCAATGGCAACATTGAGCGCACAAAAATCATATGAAGGCACATGGGAATGTGACTATAGCGATATGCCAGTGGGTATAGAAATTATAAAAAAAGATTGGCTTAAAATAACTACATTTAAGTCAAACGGTGAGATTGATCTTGTTGAAATATACGTAAAAAATAATAAACAAGCTAAGCGCGCTGAAAAATATGCTAATAGAAAAAAATTATACAATAAAACATTAGTATATAAAAAAAGTAATTAATGTGGAATAATGAATGGAAGAAAGGTGTTGATTACCCTAGCTGGGGAGACACTGAAGTTTATAAGAAAACAATAGCTGGTGGCTATTTACTTCAAGGGGAGACGCCTCGTGACGCTTATATGCGTGTGTCAAACGCTGTTGCAAGGCGTTTATACAAGCCAGAACTTGCTGAAAAGTTTTTTGAGTATATATGGCAAGGTTGGTTATGTTTAGCTTCTCCTGTGTTGTCTAATACAGGTACTGATCGCGGCTTACCTATTAGTTGTTTTGGTATAGACGTGGCTGATTCAATACAAGATATTGGACAAAAGAATTTAGAAATGATGCTACTTGCAAAACACGGCGGCGGAGTAGGCATCGGTGTTAATATGATTAGACCCGCCGGAGCAAGAATTACAGGTAATGGAACATCAGACGGAGTTGTCCCTTTTTGCAAAATCTATGACTCAACTATACTCGCGACCAACCAAGGTAGCGTTAGAAGAGGAGCTGCATCAGTTAATATCAATATTGAACACGATGACTTCCTCGATTGGATTGAAATTAGGGAACCTAAAGGAGACGTCAACAGGCAATCTCTTAACCTACATCAGTGTGCTGTCGTTGGCGATAAGTTTATGCGAAAGCTTGAAGCGGGAGACCAAGAAGCAAGAAAAAGATGGAGTAAACTTATCCAAAAGCGTAAAGCAACTGGTGAGCCATATATCCTCTTTAAAGGCAATACAAACAAAGTTAATCCAGAGGCTTACAAAACGAACGGATTAAAAGTACATATGACAAACATATGCTCTGAAATTACTCTTCATACAGATGAGTCTCATAGTTTTGTTTGTTGTTTATCATCACTTAACCTAGAAAAATACGACGAATGGAAGGATACAAACCTGGTATACGATGCGACTTGGTTCCTGGACGGTGTCCTGGAAGAATTCATACAGAGAGCGAAGGGGCTAAGGGGATTCGAAAATTCTGTAAGGTCCGCTGTGAAGGGTCGGGCACTAGGGTTAGGAGTGTTGGGATGGCACAGCTTACTGCAAAAGAACGGGATCGCCTTCGAGGGGTTGCTAGCCCAATTCAAAACCAGAGAGATCTTCTCAAAAATAAAAATAGAAACAGAAAGAGCGAGTAGAGCTTTAGCTGAAATTTATGGTGAGCCTTTATGGTGTGCAGGTACAGGAATGCGTAATACGCATTTAAGGGCTGTAGCACCAACAGTTTCAAATTCAAAATTATCTGGTAATGTATCACCAGGTATTGAACCATGGGCTGCTAATGTATTTACAGAGCAATCTGCTAAAGGAACATTTATTAGAAAAAACAATGAGCTTAAGAAAGTATTTAGGAAAGTTGGTATCGACACCAAAGAGACTTGGGATAAAGTACTCGCAGATGGTGGATCAGTGCAGGACATCAAAGAACTTGATGGATGGTTTTACGATCACAGAGGAAGACTTACCCAAGAAGATGACGGGGAAGCGGTAAAAAATGTATTTAAAACATTTAAGGAGATTAATCAATTAGAATTAATTAATCAAGCAGGTATAAGACAAGACTATATAGATCAGTCTGTAAGTTTAAACCTAGCATTTCCTTCCGAAGCTACACCTCGTTGGATGAATGCGGTTCATATGGAAGCTTGGAAACGTGGAATTAAAACTTTATATTATGTACGAACAGAAAGCGTTTTACGTGGTGACATTGCTGCGGCTGCTATGGATCCTGACTGTCTATCTTGTGATGGTTAGTTGTGAAATTGAAGATGATTATTGCATAACAACCGAAATGACTGTTTGGAACGAACAAACACAAACTTACATTACAGTAGTGGAGAGCTATTGTGAGTATTATTAATTAAATAAATAAATTATGACAAACAAAAGATTTACATTTGCAGATGCGAAAACAAAAATCAAAGAATTAGAAGCGGCATTAGAAGAAAGATCACTAGAAGTTAAAGAACTTGTTGATGACATTTCATTAGACGACTCTGATAATGTATATAATAAACGAGAGAATACAATAATTCAAATATATAAGTTTGGATTTTGGATTTTGTTAGGATTAAATATTTTGCAGTTAGCATTATAAAATAATAAAAGGGGATGACGCCGTAATTGGTATCATCCCCTTTTTTTTAATTTATAGCTGTCCAGGCGTCATATTTGACGACACGATTTTTTCGTTATCAACAACTGGCATTGCGCCAGCGTAAGTAGTCGTGTTAACATCATCCTGAGTTTCCTCATCTGCATCAGTAGGCTCTGGCGGTTTTGAATTTATAATATCAGCCATTTTAGTTGCTGACTTTGTTGTTATTTCTTTTAAACCATCAAATCTTGCCATTGCAGCTTCTTTGTTTTCATATTTGCCTTTGGCTACTTGCTTTTCTGCCCACGCTTGTTTTCTATCGTTGGCCCTAGCTTTTCTTTCTTCACGAGCTAATTTAGAAGCCGCAAATCTTTTTTCTTTACGAGAATCTGATCCTCGGTCTTCTGCTTTTATAGCGTCTTTAGCCTCTTTGCGTTTTTTATCATACTCGTCTTTACGCTCTAATTTTCTTGTTTTTGCAGATTTAAAACCTGCCTTGTCGGTGACTTCGCTTTTATCAGCGGCGATTTTATTAGTCGTTTGACCGAGTGCTCCAAAAAATCCTCCAAAATTTTTCATCATATCTTTATGTTGTTGCTTTGTTAGCTGACTTCTCCCAAGGAAAACTTTTGTCTCCCTCAGGTAAAGCCTTACCGTTAAATAATACTTTCTTGCCTTGCAATCGTTGATACTTTTTACCATTCCAAGTGATAGAGTTAGCATCGTAATTTAGCTTACCTGTCTTCATATCATGCAGGTGTTTCTTTTCGTGCTTAACTACTTCTTTCTTTTTAGCAGGCGATAAACCAGGTGCTAATTCAATAGTACCGTCTTTATGCGCTTTGCCAAGAACTCCATCTGGTAATGCACTATTTTCTTGAACTTTATCAAGCGGAGTTGCTGTACCTTCTTCATTTCTTTTTGAACGTAAATCAACTAAATCAACGTCTACAGAATAGGGTGACCAACCTAAGCCTAATAAAATATTTTGCCATGCATCATTATATTCTAAGCTCATTGCATTTATATTTTCAAGCTTTTTAAATACCCTGTCAGCAGGAATATTAAATATGCCTGAAACATAATTTGCGATTGCATAGTTTTGGTAGAATGGACTGTATTTATATTGTCTCCAAGTCTCATATCTTTGAGCCTCTACAATATCCCCGATTTTTTTACTAATTGGTGGTGAAATACTTAGACCTTGCTGAATTAATCTTAAGTCTCCGCCTTGTACGCGTCCACCTTGATCTTTAATCTGCTTTTGTCTATAATATTCCATTCCTAGGTTTTTAAGCGCAGCAATAACTGCTCCTTGATAACCCATACCTCTTAATGTACCGTCAAGAATACCATTTGCGGCATACATAAGTTTCTTCTCTTCTTTTTCATCAACTTCATCATCAAGTAACATTGAGAATAAAGCGCTTTGCAATGTTGAGAATAAAATGTTTTGAGCAACACCATAATACACAAGCTTAGAAGCATTTGTTTTCCAATCACCTCTTCTGTTTACTAAATCAAGTGCAGCCTTTTTAGTTAATCGAGCATACTGCAAGGGTGTATTAGCAAATGCTAATATTAATCTTCCAATATCCGATGCTTGCTGTCTTGATATACGATCAGGTCTAGATGACTGCTGTGTTTCTTCAGCGATCTCTTGGAACTCTTGCATCGTTTGTTCAATAGCTTGCTGTTCTGTCATACCTTGTTTAACGAGTCTATTGATATTATTTCTATACCAACTTGCTCCTCCAAAAGATATTGCAAAACTATCACCCCATTGCGTTGGCATAAATCCAACTTCAAGAAGTTTCTTATGTGTTTTTGTAAACCAATTTCCTGGCTCAGTATTAGCTAGATCAGCGGTGTTGATTTCAATTTTCATACCACCACGTCTTTCTAATAAAAATTCAGAATTAAATAAAGTGTTAAAGTCTTTAGCAAACTGCGGAACATTAGCCATAGCTTTAGCCATCATAAACGGATTATTAAATGACCAGTTCATAAAGTTAATAGCTGATAACTGCTGTAGTATTGCAGATCTGGTATTAAACGACATAATGTTTGCTACAGATGCGTTTAACCAGTTCATAGCTTGATTAAATTCTTTATCTTTACCTTTCTTACGGTTTACTCCAGTCTCCATACGTTCTAAAATATTCTTAAGTGCATCGGTAAAATCATTACCATGCAACTGAGAAATTAATTTCATATTCTCTGGAGAAAATATTTGATCTTTGTTGCTCTTCCATTCTTGCAAGAACATATCTCTGTGCCCCTTATTAGATACGTTAGCTAAATCAGTTTGAATATTACCACCAATCCAATCAACCGTAATAGCTGGATAGCCTTCAGGTATCTTAGTTATTTTAGCTAAGTCTTCTGCAAAAGCACGTAATTCAGAGTTACCCTCTACAATAGCTACAAGTTCAGAAGCGTCAGCTTTATTAATATCCAAATCATATCCGGCTTTATCATATAAGTACGCACGAACAGCTTGTTCGTTTGTATATACACCATCAATTATTTTTTCTTTTAAAAGCTTTTTATTGTTGTACCTCTTGCTTAAAGCTTTGTAATCTTTTGCTAAATTAACTTTTGCACTTTCATACGCAGATATGCCTTCAGCAAACGGTTTAAGTAAATTGTCTTCAAAAAACTTAAGTGTTTGTTCGCCTTCCTTGCCCTTACCTAAGAACGTGTATAGCAATCCAACAAAATCATCCGCACCAGCTGGAACATAAATATTATATTTTTTAAAGAAAGAATCTGTACTTGAACCTTTTCTTCTTAATATATTATCCATTGCGTCATCAAGCGCAGGGGCTTCAGTTTCTTTAGCAACCTGTGTTTTCTTTTTAACACCAAGTCGTTCAAGCATATCATTAACAGCAGCAACATTTGCTTTAGCATCATCAGCAAAGAACATATCGTTATATCCTTCACTAACTTTTTCTGCCATCCAAAAAGCTTTAGCTGATGGTGTTCCATCTCCTAAGCCTGTTATGTTTTCTAATGGTATACTAATACCTAGTGCACTTCTTAAAAAACTTTGTATTGGTTGAGCTGAATTAGCTGGTCTTGCAGTTAATACAAATACATCACGTTCTCCTTTTGCTTCAACTAATTTCTTAGCAAGCTGAGCTAATGGTCCTTTTTGACCATCAACAACTTTAGAAAACTCAGAAAAATCAAATTCTGCTCCAGCTTCCTGTAGCTGCTCTGATTGAGCCGCAAATTCAGTAGCAGTTAATTTACCTTCTGTACCGTCTGGAAGCGTATAAAGCACGTTAGATTTGCTCGTAGCGAGTGTATCGTCAAAGTCAAACACCCTAGCTTTCTTTTTAGGAGCTTTAGTATTCATTGCAACAACTCTAGCTTTGCGAAGTACATCTAATTTAGCATTGATTTCATCGGTTGATAAACCTAATGTCTCAATACCTAAATCATTTAACAACTGCTCACTATTGTTACGTACAGTTTCCTGTAATTTAACAACTCCAGCTTCATTATATATAGAAAGCCTAACTTGTGCCGGTGTATCACCACCTTCGCCTGTTGCTACTTTAGCAAACTCTAACCATTCAGCTTCTGACATGTATTTACTTACGCTTTGATAACCAGCATCAATAGCTTTAGCAAGACTTTTACCGCCTTTGTAAGCTACTTTAACTGCTCTTAAGCCGCCAATTAATACATTTAAACTAACATCTTTAGCTGCTAACAATAAAAATGGATCAACAGCTAATCCTTTAGTTCCAGTAAGCTCAGTGAGTTTACCAATTGCTCGGTCAATAACAAATTCAACTTTGTCTGTTTTTTCAATTAAAGCATCATTGCTAGCTTTAACAGCGTCTGGCGTAGATTGGCTTTGAACTTTTTGTTCTTGTGCCATTGTCTTACCAGTTTCCATGTTAACTATAGTATTTAAATCAATACCAGCTTTAGCTAACCTAACTGAAGAGTCATCTAATATGCTAAACCCTTCGGGCAATTTAGCTCCCAAGTCTGCTGCGTCTAAACGTTCATCATCTCTTTTTGAAAGTTGGGTTTGGTAGTAATTTTTACGAATATAAGGCATAATTGCTTCTACCTTATTATTAGTTATAGCCCACAATAAGCTTGCACCCACTACAGATGCAGGAGGATTGTGTTCTTCTCTATACGGAGCATCTTTAGGCCCTTTTTGAAGAAACTTTTTAATTCCAAACTCAAATTTTTTAGACTTATATTTAAATCCAGCTGCAATTTTAATTAACCCACTTGATCCTTGATAACTTTGTGAAACAAATAACGCGGCCATTTGAGGGCTCATTGTACCATCAGCTACAGCGGTTCCTAAAATAGTTGCCATTGTTTCTAAAGCATCCATGTTATTTTTATACTTTACTTTGGCATTGCTACTAAAAAAATTAGAAGTTACTCTTCCTGGCTTTTTTAAGTTAGGATAATTTTTATCATTTTTCTTAGCCTCTTCTCTAGCTTTAATATAAGCAGGATCTGTTTGGTTGTAATATAAACTACCTTTATCTTTTTTTGGTAAAAAATGGCCTGGGTATTTTTTATAAAGCTCACTTTTTTTATTTTGTGAGCTTGGATAAGGTAAAAACATTTTGCCATCAATAGGCTTGCTCAGTATAAAGTATTTATTTTTACTTGTAGTATCTAATACAAATTTTCCGTCTACAATTCTACCAGGTCTGTATTCAGCACCAAAGTTTGCAAATTTAGCCGCTTCAAAAATAATAGAAGGTATTTTTGCTCCTTTAATAACCTCCAACATTTCATTTTGTTTTTCAACAAGATTGGAAAGGTTTATTGTAATTTTACCGGTTATACTTAATTGCTTAGCAGCTGCATTTATATCTTTAGCTTTAGCTAAATTTTTAAGCACATCAGTAAACTCAGATAAATCACCTGGTACCCCTAAATTACTTGCAACATCTTGTTTAAGCTGATTTAGATCAGTTATTTTAGTTCTTAATTCTTCATTAGTATTAAGAGCTTTAATAGCTTGAGCGGATGCAATAGAAACAGCTACAGCATCTTTAAATCTATTTTGTCTATTTGATCTAGCTTGAGTAGCAAGCGATGGATCAGTAAAATAGTCTATAAAATCCTGTTGATCTATGTTTTCAAATGCAACCTTTTCTAATACACCATTCTTTTCGATAAGCATTCCTGCTTCTTCAAACGGGTTAGTTTTATTTTTACCACGAGCCATTCGCATACCTTCAACAGAAAGTACATCATAAAAAGCACTTGGGTTTTCTTTAAGTTTTTCAGTAAAAGCTTTATTAGTTTTGGTATCTTTACCCATAAACTCATACGCTTTGTCTTTAAACTTAGTAATAAAACCTCCTGATATATCGCGTTTAAATGATTTTGTATCTGGGTTATAGTTCTTTAATAATTCTCTTACAACATCTGCTTCATCAAATTCTAAACCTAAAGCTTTTGCAGAGTCAATTTTCTCGTTAGCATCGTCAATAGTGAGCTCTTCACGCATAGCTGAGTCTATAGCTGAGCCTCCGCTGTCAATATCTGCTTCAAAAACTTGCTTCATTTGTTTTTTAACTAAACGTTGGGCTCTAAGACTTTCTCTATTGCTAATAAACTTATCAAGAGTTTGAATGCTAGGGTCAAATTCATTTTGAATTAACTCAAATATTTCAGACGTTACGTCATTTTTAAAATCATTTCTTCCATACCCCTTCTTAGCTTCGTCTGGGGCTCTATCGTATAATCTTCTAGTAATAGACTCTACAATTCCACCGCTGGCTTTAATTATTTCATTTGTTGCCGCAGTAGGTATTGTTTCTCCTTTTTTAATATTATACTTATCGTAAATGTCTTGCAATTTAGTAAACTCTTTTTTACCAGTGGTAAATGAATTTCTTTTTGCATTATATTCATTTTGTAAAGCTTTATATCCTTTATTATATACATCTTGAGATATATTGCCTTCTTGCATTTGTGTTAAAAGTTCTTTACTTCTAGAAACAAAAGCTTTACTAGCTTCGACTAACGTATTAGCACTTTTTATTTTGCCGCCGGTATCTGCTTGTATACCTAAAGCATTAGGTATTGCATTAGATACTTGATCACGTCTAACATTTATTTTACGCTGTATAGCTTGTTTAGCTTTAGGATTATCAGTATTATCCATTTGCACCTCTAAAGCTTCAATTTCTTTTGAAAGAATGTCAACTCTTTGTGTAATATACTGATTTTGTGTTAAGCCTTTAGCACCAGCTTCATCTAATAATCTAAGTTCAAAACTTTCATAATCAAAAGCTTCATCGTTAACAACATTTAATATTTGCTCTTTAACCTGATTAGCTTCATTATATCTTTTGGCAAGTTCATCTTCCTTAGCTTTTCTAGCTGTTTTTGAAAGATTTAATTCTCCAAGCCTCTGCATTTCTTGTTGAATACCAGTTAGCTCTTTGGAGGTATTAATAAGAACGTCTTTGTCAGTATCAGTTAACTTGTCCATGTTATCAATGGTCTTGAACAATATTTTATTTTGTTCTGTAGTTAACCTTTGTACGGTTTCATTAATAGCTTCAGCCTCTGGACTTTTAGCGTCAAGCTTTTTGAGCTCGGCGTCTAGATCATTTTTTAATTCTTGAATTCTAGTTATTTCAGCATTATCATTAGAACGCATGATACCCAGATCCTTCATTAACTTTTTACCTATCAATGGAGAATTATACATTGTAGCACTCATTAAAAATCCTGATGCTGCAGCCGTTGGCACTCCGTCCATAAGGTTTACGCTTTTATCACCTAATATATAGTAATTATTTGCGTTTTCACCAAGAGCTTGTGCTACCGATTCACCGAATGCTTCTTTACTTGGATTTTTTAATAATAAGTCTGACCAGTTTTGTTTAAAATAAAGCTGAGCTGCTTCCATTGCATTACTACTGCCAAATAAAGCTGCTCGTGCAGTTTTAGCTTGGCCCAGAGTAATTTTTTCAGTTAAGTACTCTGCCATACCTGCTACAGTAGGCGCTGCAAATAACTGCCACGCACTATAGTCTTTGCCTTCTGCCATTTCAGCATTCATTTGCTCAAACTTAGATCCAGCTGCAGATGCGGATAAAATACCTAATGACGACTGCGGAGCAACCATCATTAAAGCAAACTGCCCTGTTTGATTACCTACTAAGTCAGCCATAAATGTACCAAATTGGCCTACATTGCTAATATCTTCAATAGATTGTGGTCTAGCAACACTATTTCTTTGTTCTTCAGCAGACTTTTTTAAATCTTCTTGAAAAGCTTTTACACCTTCAGAATTTGTTATTTGCTCTAGCGGTGTGCTAGTTAAGTACTGAGCCCATAAAGGTAAATCTTCTCTATCAGTTCCAGTAACGTCTTTAATAACTTGATCTCTAGTCTTAGTTAACCATTGAGGTAATGCTATTAAAGAGCTTGTTGTTTCAGCGCTGAATGCCGCTAAATTAGCAGCTACAATGCTTAATGGATCATAATCTCTTTTTACTACATCTAGTATTTTTTCTTCGTCCTGTAATCCTTCTAGCTTTTCATTTATATTATTGTGTACTTCGTTATATTTTTTTATAATAGCACCTTGAACAGCTCCTTGATATTTTAAATTTTCTTTAGCTGCATCAACTTCCTCTTGTGTTTGAAAGTTTTGTGAAACAATTCTATTAGCTTCAGCAGTAGAATTAGATAATAGTTTAGATAGTTTTCTTTCTTTAAAAGCCTCTAAAACTATATCTTCTTTTTCTATCTTTTGTCCTGTTTTAGCTAATGTTTCTCCAAACTGTTTTAACTCTTCATCTTCTGATGTTAACAGCTCTTGCTCAATAACACTAGCAAGTCTACCTTCTTTTTTTGATTCTAAATATGCTTCTTTAGCCTTAGAAAGATCATTCTCATTAGCAGCTAAAAATTGCTTTCTAATTTTATTACTTTCTTTTTCTACTTCAACGCCTTTAGCACCAGCAACTGGAGGATAATACATTTCAGTTGAGGTGTAGTCATTAGCAAAAAGTTCTTCAGCTTCTGTATTATCTGCTTCTTCTGCTACCTTTTTTTCTTCTTTGAACCTGTCAATTTCTTTGGTTACAACAACTTCCTCTAGCTGATTTCCAGCCATTGGGCCTATTGCTTTAGCTCCCCCGTCTTTATCTCTTTCAAAATATTTATTAGCATATCTTTGAAAAGCATTATCGTCAGCTAATTCAGGATATTGTTCTACAAGTTCTGTTTTTGAATAATAACCCCCGTCTTTTATTTTATACTTTGGCTCCTTTGCTTGTAATTCTGATTCCAATAAAGAATCTGCCTGCGGTAATTCCATAGTTTCGCCCTCTACAATCGCAGGATTTGTTTCGGGCGTTTGCTTTCCCACTTGTTTAAACCCGTATTTATCTGCGTAATCCTGCACACTTAGCCCAGCTTCTTGTGCCCAAATTTGCATTTGGCTTAAATCAAATTGTGTTCCTTCTAATTCAAACATATTTTATTATCTTTTGTGTGGTGGTACGAATTTAAATATTTCATTCATATACCAATCAATTGTCTTAGGATTATTTTTTGTAGGCTTTGTGGGAATGTTCATTGATGCAAAGTATTTTCGCATATATTTTTTAGGATCGTTAAGTTCACTTTGGCTAATATCAATTGACTTACCGCCTGGCGTACTTAAAACAAACTGTCCTGGTACTTCCACTTGTTTGTTTCCACCAACAGTGCTACTCTTATCGCGTTCTTCCTTATATTTAGGTGTAATTTCCATGCCTTCAATATTTTTAAAGTTATAAAATACTGCTTCTCCTTGCTCGTTAATTACCTCTTCCCCTTCATTTCCAGCATCTAATATTTTTTTAGCTTGCTGAACAACGAAGTCTTCTCCAGGTTGATCAGAACCACTACCGCTTTTGCTGCCATCTTTAGTTTTATTTATAGTTTCTAAAGCTTCGCGTTGTTCTTCATCATAAAAATAAGATGACTTGCTAATCCAATCTTTTTTAAAGGCATTTTTTAGATTAGTCAATAATCCTCTATCTTTACCTGCTCTTTCTATATATTCGGCTTTGGTTTCTTTGCTAGGATCATAGTCAGTGACTATTTGATTAAAAGCAAACGATCCAAATTGATCGTCCATTACATATTGTTGTAATTCTTTTACAACATCTCCCTCACCTAAAGCACCAATATATTCATCAAAAGCAGTTCCAAACTTATCTTCAGCCCAAGATTCAGGAGTTTTTGTTTCTTGATTTATAGCACCACCAACTTGAAATTGTCCTTCTGGACCATTCATTTCAATAGCACGCATTCTACGAGCTTCATATACGTTTTTAATGTCTTGCTCCATAAAATCAATAGAACTTTCATCAGGCTTCATTAAAACGCTAGGCATTTTATCTATTTCAGATAATGGTATCCTAACTTTTTCTTTTCCATTTTCAGTTGGAAAGGTACCAGACATAACTATTTGACCATTTTTATCGGTGTCCCATGTAATATCTGCCGAGCCATCAGCTACTGATCCCCAAAATTCTTCGTAGTATCCTTTATTTGCATTAGATAATTTACCCGAATCAAGAGCTGCTAAATATTTTTCTCCTCCTGTGAGTATTGCCTGCTCAGCCGCTTTAAACATTCCAAGTTGTGTCTCTAGCATTGACATGCCTTTTGTGTAGTCTTGAAAAGTAACTTCACCTGCGTCTAAAGCTATTTTTAATTTGTTAGCTTTATTAACTTGCATTGCCCCAAATTCTGTTCTATTTTCCTGTAGGGGTTTTACAGTAGTATTTTCGTTTTCTCTAAAATAAAGCTTTTCAGTATCTTGCTCGTGATACTTATTAAGTTGTCTAGACCTAATTCTTTCTTGATATTCAGCATTAGCTCTATTTGCGTCGGCTTGTTGCCCTCTCTCAAAAATTTGATCAATTCTTTGATTAGCTTGTTGATTTCGTATATCTGCCTGTCGATCAGACTCAGCTTGGTCAAATACTAAATTTTGACCTGCTAAGTAATTTTTAAATGCTGGTATTACATTGCTCATATATATATATTTTTCAATTAGGACTATTTGAACATACCGCTAAAGCCCCCAGTGTCTGCAACATGACCCGCAACAGCACCCGCCGCGCTATCAATTGCAGAATTCATATGTTGACCAAATTTAGCTCTTTGTCGTTCGTACGCATTTTTCGCTCCAGCAGCTTCAGATTGTCTTACACCCATCATTCCGGCTAATCTATTATACTGATTTTGATTTACATCTTGTGCCCCTTGTCTTGCCAAACTATCTGCTTGGAAGCTAGTTGATGCTGCAAATTTAGCTGCATCATTTTGCGCTGACATATTTTGTAAATTAAATTGATTGTTAGCAGCAAACTGTTGTAAAGCAAATTGATTTTGTTGAGAAGCGTTATATTGATTATTTTGAGCTTCAGCACCAAATTTAGACAAACTAAATTGATTTGCTGCAGATGCTCCAAACTGTGCTGCTTGATTATAAGCGGCTGCCTGAAATCTACTAGCGTCGTTTATTGCAGAAGCATTAAATGCAGCGGCTTGATTTCTAGCATTAGCGGAAAATTGGCTTGCCGAGTTAACAGCCCCAGCATTAAATTGCTGTTGCCCTAAATCAAATTGAGAAGATAAATTACCTTGAGCAAGTTGCTCTCTTTGCAATTGCATTTCACCTTGCGCTCTTCTAATATTATTGTCTTTGACTTGTTTGTCTATATCCGCTGAAATTCCGGCCTTAGATTTAGCAGCAGCAGCAGCTAAAGCTGTGGCTCCTCCACCACCAGTACCAGATTGTGCGGCTAAGTCCTGTGATGCGGCAAGTGATTGATCCGCTTCTTGTGCGGCCATATCAGCAGCAGCTGTAGATACTTCTAGATTCCTAAATTCATTTTTTAATCCTGTATCAGCACCTGTTAATAACCCATCAACATTTGTAGTTTGGGCATTATACCCTTCTGCTGCATAACCTTCTGGGCTATAGCCTTGTGCGGCATAGCTTTGAGCACTACCTAGTATAGGCATGCCAGATTGTGCTGCACTTGCTAAAACGCCTGCTTCAGCAGAACTTGGTGTATAAGAAGCGCCTTCCATACCTTCGAAAGCATTTTTGAACTTAAAGTTCATAACTTTCTTTTCCATTTCAGCCTTTCTTTTGGCTGCTGCAGCTGCGGCTTTTCTTTTTCTTCTTCTTCCAAATAAAGAGCCAATACCCTTAAGTAATGATGCTCCTACTTTTATAGCTCCAGCGGCTATCAGAGGTGCTATACCATAACTAACTCCGTCGTTAGCTACATGTAAAATTTCTAATGTATCCATATTTTATTAATTGCTCGAGTTAACAGCTTCTGAGTTTACAGCGTATAGTTCTGCTTTTGTACTGGCATTAGATGCCGGGAGAACAATTCGTGCTTTTAATAAAACACCTTTGACTCCCGACACTAACTTAGTAGAATCAGCAACTACTGCACTATTTTCAACCTTATATGTTGTTTCTTCCGAAACAATCGGAGCGAAATATTTACCTTCCTTTTCTTTGAATGGAAATTTAATTATTGTACTCATTAAGCAGATTGCGTTATGGCTATTACATGTGCAGTAATACCTGTTACTCTTGAATTATTTTTATCTATAGTTATAGTACCTGTTCTTGAAGAACCTGTTGTATTTTCAGCGACTGAAAATGTGTATTGGCCAAGCTCATTCGCAACACCTACTCCATTAACCCCGTTTATTAAAATCCAAGGTTGATTTGGTGTAGCTCTTGTTTTTATATTAGCCTTTTCTGCAACGTCATCACCTATTATTAATGGTGTTGGAGAAGTTGCAACAAATGTGTGCGTTGAAGGATATGTTCCTAAAGCAGCAGTTTCTTCACCAACTCCTGTTATAGTTGCAGTAGCAACAGTGTCGTCATATATTTTAGGCAATACTATTGTAGTTTCTAAATAACCACCATTACTTGCAAGCACTTTTGTTAAATCAGCATCTGCAACACTATAGGTAACATCGTGTGAGGTTAATAAAAATGTTTTATCAGTTGCCGAAGCAGTCCATCTTAATGTAGCAGTTCTTGTAGCTGCAATATCAAATGGGTGCGTTGTATAAGCATTGCCAACAGATGTCCCAGTTGGTGTAGTTAATACGCCAGATGCGGGTGTTGCCCAAGTTAAATTATATAAAGCATTAGCATTTCCTGAAAAACTTAATACATTATTTGTTACTGTATTAGGAACTGTTAACGGCATTGAATATAATAATTGTAACCCATTAACATCTTCTGTTGTACCGTTAGACGTTCTAACATAGGGCAATGGTGTTATACCAATAGCCCCACCCATACCGCTATGATTTGTGCAGTAATAATACAATGATGGTGTTGCAGTAGTTACAACTATAGTAGTAGCAGCCCCAGGGTTGCCTGGAGTTCCTGTAACAGTAACCCCTGTGCCATAACCTGGCCCGTTAGCGTTTACACTAAACATAAGAGGGTGACCTGCATTGCTACTATCACTTTGATCAAATGTATAAGTGTAACCTTCTACAAGCGACAATATGTTTTGTCGTATACCGTCAATAGTATAATTATTAGTACCGTTGTAATTAACTACCTTAACAATTTTTGTTTCTGCACCTGTTATAGCAGAAGCGTTTAAAGAGCTAAGTGCTGAAATACCAGCTGTAATGAATCCAGGCTCCATGTAGTAACCTGTATTTGGCGCAATAACTACGTTTTGTGTTTGTGCACCAGGTGTTGATAATTCAACTAATGTTGGACTAACAGCCGCGCTTGTAACCGTATCGCTTATGGTTATAGTAAGTAATGAAACAGCAAAAGCAACAGCAGCTCCAGATCCATTAACATCTAAAGATAATAACTGATTTGAATTGCCTATAGTGTATTGCACTTTAAAAACAAACTTACCATCTACTATTTCAGTAGGGTTTGTAATGTTAACCGTTTCAGAACCAGAATAAGTTATACTTATTTGATCTGTTACAGAAGGATTACCTGGCAAGCTAGGATCTTTAAATGCGTAATCTGAATTTTTAGGTGAAACAAATATAGCCCATTCAAGAATATCGCCTGTTTTACCTCTGCCAATTCTTTCTCCACTAATTATAGTATTTGCTCCAACAACAGCATCTGCTCTGTTTATTTGCAATGTAGCATCAAAAACATTAGCAGCAGTAGGAACAACACCAATATCGCTTAGGTCTGTTCTTAAATAATCAAGCTCCCAGCCTCCAGTACCTTCATAACTAATGTTATTAAAAGTTTTTACTAGAGAAGGGCTGTCATTTAATATAGGTTCAACGTAAGATTCTGCTGTACCAGCATTGTAAAAATTATTTCTAGTTACAGAAGCGTCGTTGTGTTTCCACAAAGAACCTCCGCTAAAAGTGTAGTACATGTTATTCAAACTAATACCACCCTCTTGTTTAAAAGATTTAAAACTACTCCACCCTTTTGAGTTTTCATCAAATGATATTGTAAAGTAATTATCGCTAGCTGTAGCAAGATTTGTGTCATCATTGCCTTCGTAACCTTCACCTATTATGGTCAAGTTATATAAACCGTGGTATTCATCGTAAGAACCAATTACTTCAGTAGAATTTTTTAAAGAATCTCTAAAGAAATCACTCATCCCAGCAGTCGAAATTTCTACAAGTCCATTTTGAGAAAGCCTTAATACAGTTCCTCTGTTTTTATCTGTAAAATATTTAGCATAACCGTATGCTGCAAATGATTGTGCATCTTTTGAAATTCCAAATTCTCCAGTATAAGGTGCTATAGTTCCTAAGAATTGTGTATTACTAGTTACTGGTATAGCTCCCCCTTCTGCAGAATATATAAAGTCTTTATTTATTGGAGACCTTGATATTTTATCTTCTTGAGCAATAATTATTTGTGTATCGTCTGCAAATATCTTTTGCACTGATCCATCTTGAGGATCTAGCGATATTGTTAAACCACCTTCAGATTCATTAAATTGATTTATATAATTTATATTCGTTCTAGAATTAAATAACCCACTAGAATGTATAAGGGTATTAAATCTTCTTTCTTCAGCAAAATTTTCTTTAACAACATAGGCTCTAACACCTACATCAAAAAACTTTTGATTAAAGCCTGCACGTAATCTATTTAGTTCCACATGTGTTCCTGTAGAAAATGTTAATAGATAGCAGTTAAAAAACGCAACATCTATAGTTGCTCCGGAAGAGTTTAATAAGTTTATAGCACCTCCCGTAGATGTTTCATAAAATATATCAAGATCTGACTCAAAAGGTTCTGTTTCGTAAACAACAATTCCAGAACTAATTGTAGCCCCTGCATCTGTTCTTGTTGGAACAGTAGCGGATCCTGACGGGTTATTAATAGATTGTACTTTTGTTAAAGATGCTGTCAATTGATTAGCTCCACTTAGTACTTTTGGATATACCGAAACATCACAAGGTGATATAGTATTTGAAGTACTTGGTGGTATTACAGCTGTTTGATCTCTTGGTATTTTATTTATGCTATCTCCTAATCTTGCAACAGTATTTGCTCCACTAACTATTGAAATCCAATTATAGTATTCTTGTTCTCTTTGCTTTACTACAATTCTATATGAATAAGCCCAATCTAATTCCTGCAAGGTTTCAACTGTAGCTTGTGAAAAAGAAACACGCAAAGCGTTAAATACATTAGTACTATCAGATGCACCTGATCCAGCATCAATAAAAACCGTATCATTACCAGTACTAGATAATATTACAGGAGACTGTCTTCCAAATTTATCAGCTAAAACAATACCAACCTGATATGTTCTTCGTGATTTTACAGACATATTATCATCTAACGCTGTATATCTAGCAGATGTTTCACCTGTTCTTGCAACACTGAAAGATATATCTGGTATATCAAAATTTTGTAAAAAGTTACCATATACTAATCTACCTCCCGCTAATTCTTGTGACTTAGCTTTTCTAGGTACAGCATCGTATATTCTGGTTAATTGATCTCCTGGTAAAGTTTTAAATGGATCTTGTGATTTATAAAAAAATGTTGTTAATGATTCTGTAGTAATAGACTTATCTTCTACAACGTACAAAACACCTGATTGAGTTTCTTTGTAAACCAACTCAACACCTGTTATTCCGTATCCAGACGGCGTAGGAACTGAAAGTTGTACTGATTTTACAGCATTAACAAATGTTTCAATTTCACCAAAGTCTGAAATGTTTCCAGTATTTATTGCGTCAGGCAATCCTAATCTTGAAAAACATATTGGTGTAAACGGTGCTAAAATGCTATACTCACCGTCTTCAAATTTCCATCTATAAGAAAATCTTATTAATTTATTTTCTAAAAAATTTGATGTAATTAAGTTACCCTCTTCGTCTGAGTCTGAAAGCTGCAATATGTTAGCGGCTTCATACGGTGAAAATTTAGCTACAGATATTAAACTATCTATATCAACGGCAAGATTATAATGTCCTGGGTTGTTAATAGCTGTTTCAACATTTATTTTTCTTGGAGGATTTCTATCGTCTGTCCAAAATAATAAACTATCAACTAAGTTTATACCCGTTATAGGAAAATCTTTATGAAAATTTAAAGAGTTACTATTAACAAGTACTGTAATTTTATCAGCTTTTTGATCGTACTGAATTATTTGTGATTTTTTATTAGAAGGATTACTGTGATCATATTGATCATTATTAGTTATATAATAAAATAATTTTTCATTACCAGTATCTTTGTATTGGCCAATTACCTTAGCGTTAGCAATACTACTTGCATCGTATATTAGTTTATTTCCTAATAAATTTTCAATTGCACCTGAATCAGAGCCTTCTGACTTGCTTACATTTATATTCAATGCTTCTCGGTATTCGCCGGGCTGCAATAGTCTATCATCTAAATCACGATTCATTCGACTCGCGCTAAAGACTCTTTTAATTTCTGGCATAAATTTAATGTTTAATCCACTTAGACTTACCTCTTAATACTTGTGCAATTTCTTTTATTTTCATATTAGATAGCCGTATTTTTGCATTACGCAGTTTAGCATAAGCTTCTTTTTTATACAGCCCTGCAGCACCGCTAGCAGAAGGTCTTAACTTGGATAAATTATATAATATACTAGCATAAACAGCATCTTCGGCTAGTTTAGGCACTAATACATTGGCAAAATCACCATTATCTCCAAGTCCGTCAGAAATATAACTTAAAACAATTATATCTCCTTCGCCAAACATTGAATCAAAATAAATCTTACCAGCTTCTAAGTCTAATACATAAGTACCGTTTGCATTTGCACGTTCCGGCTCGGAACCATACTTTGCACCATAAGCTTCATCTCTTACATCATATTCATCACTTTCGTAATTTTGTTTTTTGGTAGCAATATCGCTTTCGCCAAATTGTTTTAACGTTTGAGATGTTTGCTCATATATAATATTACCTTCTTGGTCATATATATAATTATAGTCTTGATCTTGCGAAGCTGATTTTGCAGGCTTTAATCGTTTGCTATTTTGCAAAGGTCTTAAATTGCCATCAGCATCTAAACAAGATATATCAACATAATTTACATAATCTGAAGGTAATGATATTTGTAAAGTGCTGCTTAGCTCTATTTCCATGGTTTTTTCTGCATGAAAAATATCATAGCTAAATTCTTGAACTGTTCTCTGAGCCCAAAATGCAACTTCATATCTTGGAACTTTAGGCAATACTTTTCCGTCGCCTGTATATCCAACTATAAAATTGTTAATTATATCATTTAAATTAACTCTACTATAGTATCCTGGTATAGCGCTTCCATTACCGCCTTCTGCGGCTGAGTAGTTATCTACGTCTAAAGGTTTTCTTGATATTGCCATTATTGTTCAGTTGCTTGTAGTTGTTGATCTTTACCTTGTGCAAATCCAGATATATCTGCTTGTTTTATAACTACACCTGCATATGATAATATTTTCATTACTAAATTATTTTGCTCGGAAGCATGTAAATCAAAATTATATGATTTAGCTGTTGCAGTATAGCTATCTGTATCTGGATTAAAAACCGTGGAATCGTATATAGGCTCATTTGGTACGCCTGCAGCAATCTGAGAAGCTGTTGGCATTATATAACCCCATTTAGGATTTATAGGCTTTTTAAGGTACTCTAATGTGACCCCAGAACTTATTGAACTGGGTAATATTTTAATGCCGTTTCCTATAATCGCGTAAACTGGTTGTGTTGTTGCAGGATAAGTAAGCGGGGACAATGTTATATACTTAAGATCTTCGTGTGATACAAAATCCGCAGTAGCTCCGTTAACAGAAACAACACCCAATTTATAAAAGTCAGATGGAAAAGCAAATATTTCGTTTGATTCTGTTAAAGCAGAAGAACCGTAAAAAACATTTATTTTTTCAGAGTTAGTAAGTACTGGGTCTGAAAAGTCTGTTTGTACATTTATACCAGACTCGTACATTACTTGCTTATTAAAATATCCTTCAAATATTTCGTTTTGCGCAAGAGCTGATAATCTGTTAAATTCTTCCGGTGTAATATAACCTCTATTCTCTTTGTTGATTACAACAAGAACAGTTTTGTATACATCGTTTATATTTATCATTAGTATATTTTTAGTTAGGTGATATAAGGCTAATTTCTTGCCTTATATCTGGTAGTATTATGAAAGTTTTTTCATAATTGACTTCATAAGGTCAACGCCTTCATCAGTTTTAAAGTATTGTGCTAATGCACCATATGGATGTTGATCAAAAGGAACAGTCATTACCTTTTTGCCATTGGGGAATTTAAATACTGTATTTTCATCAGTAAGTTGTAAAATTCCAGATTCAACAGCTCGGTTTGCTAAGTTCCTTAGTTTAATATCTTCATCTTCTGAAAGCTCTATAAAAAGCGTTGGATTGTTTTGCGCAAATCTATACGCATCACGTTTTAATTCTTTTGATGTCATATTAGCTACTGAAGAACCTAATTCAGTTCTCATTATAGCCTCTAAGTGTTCAATATCTAAAGATCTAACTAAGCTTAAAGCCTCAATTTCTAATTCCATTACTTCAACTTCGTCAGCCGCTTCAGCTGCTTCGTCGATTTCTTCCCATAACACATTTGCTAATGGGTGATATAATGATAATAGCTTTTGTAAGCTTTGCATTTGCCTTGGTGCTTCTAACACACCATCTAAAAAGATTATATGGCCAAGAGTTGCAAAACCATCTTGTTGATCTACAAACAATGATTTTTGATTTGTAGCATATCTGATTTCTTTATTTTCACCCTTTACTTCATCAAAGTATAATAATGGCTTACGCGAAGTATGCTTTGATTGAATGGTCCATGTTATTGGAGACCTGTTACCTTTTAAAATATAAGTTCTATCTTTTATTTCCCAACCCGTTTCAGGATTAGTTTTTGTAGTTTTTGTTGACATAATATAAAATATAATATAATAATTAAAAGTAGAAGTTACCCCCGTCTTTATAACGAGGGTAATTCCACTAAATATTCTTAAGCTTTAAACAATACGAAGTTGTTAGCAGCTTGTGCAATAAGACATCTTTCACTTAAGTAGTGCATTCTCATTTCATCAATCGGAGATGAAGAAGCTCCACCAACAGATCCAGTAACCCAAGACTTGTTCTTACGGTTTTCAGTTTCCGAAGCACGGTAACGTACGTGTAAGAATGGACGCTTGATGTTAGCTCCAAGTTGTTGGTCATATACTGTTGAAGTTCCAGCTGGTACTAGTACTCCTTCAATATCTTTAAACCCACCTCTTGTAGACCAGTCGTTTAAGTATTTCCAGTCAGTTTTGTAGAAGTCATAAGACCCACGACGGTATCCTGTAAACCCTAAATTAAGAGCCATATCTTCAGAATTGTTAAATACTCCGAAAGAAGTTCCTCCAGAATATCCACCGTTTTGTTGAGCTAAAATGTCATCAATCTCTAAAGAAAGATCACGATTTAAGAAAAGCATGTTTTCTTCAATAGCTCCCTGCTTGTCTAGTTGCTTAAGTACTGCATCAAAATCAGTTAATGCACCACCTGTAGATTGTGCACCAAAGTCAGAATATACATTACCACGAGATTCAATTGCAGCAAAGAAACCTTCAGTTCCTTTAGCAGTAGCAGTGATGTTAGAATCGTAAAAGTCAAGTGTAGCACCTGTATTAGCCTGCTCCACGCCTTCAACCATACTCATCTCTAAATAATCTTCCCAACGTAGTCTGTTTTCGTGCTCAGACTTTAGGTACCATAGGTATCCGCTAGCTCCATTTTCAGAAGAAACTTCAATCCATCCGATTTGAGCAGTGTCAGAACCGTTGATAGAATAGTGCTCTTTTAAAATAACTGGGCTATTTGCAAAAGTAGCGTAGCTAGGATCTAGCTTTTCAGTAAAGTTAGAAGATCCTTTAGCAAATTCAGAACCGTAAGCTAAAGCAGTAAAGCGCTGAGCTGTAGTAATAGCAGCATGCCCTTTAAAAGTTTTAACTTGGAAGTGCTGTCCAGCTACGTTAGTAATAATACCTTTGATAACTGCATCTGATCCACCTACAGCTGAAGTAGCTGAAGATTGAGCTTGAACCATTACTGTTTGTCCCTTACGGAAGTTACAAGCAGTTGTTCCTTGTGTAGTTAATCCTAAGCTAGTAGGTTGTGCAGCTGGTACGTGAAAGTTAAGTACCGCACCACCGTTAGCAGCTTGAGCAACAGCAGCAGGAGTAGATCCTGATGTTGGCATTGTTCCAGCATTACCTACACACTGTAGGTTTGCGTAACGTGTGTGTAATCTACCTTGTTCAGTCCAGATAATTTGGTCTGAAGTAGTAGGCATCTCAGCAGATACCATACGAAGGAAAGATCCAATAGAGCGATTTCCGTAACGCTCTACTTCTTGTTCGTAAACATCTGGTAAGAATTGTTGTGCCCACATATTAAATGAGCTGTCTGTAAAATCAATGTAATTTCCAGCATATAATGCTTTGCCTTGTGTTGGTTGCAAAGCAGCTGGTATACCGCCTGTAAAAGCCATAATAAAAAGTTTTTAATAATTGTTTATTTCCATTTTATGCGCAATTTGTCAGAACTATTAGAAGCTACAACCTTAACTGGGCTATTAGAATAATTTTTTTGTGATGCAGCATCTTGTCTTGGTGACATATCAATATTTTTAGATTGCTTAGCACTATTTTTTAAAGCATCGGCACGGCCTTGCTCATAAAAGTGATTAGCTATTTTATCTACATTTTCTGCTGCAAACAAAGCTCTATGATATTCTAACGGCTTTGTCATTTTTCCTGATTCTGGATCTAAATATTTAGATACAAAATTAGATAGGTCAGATTGTTTACTTTTAACCTTTTGCGAATCATCAACTTTAAACCTATATTTTTTGTCTCCTACTTTGAAGTCAAAACCTTTGAACTCCTCGTTAAAAACTTTATTGGTTGCTTGTTGAAAAAATTCAGAATTTTGGTTATTAATATCTTCTGATTCTTTTGCTTGTTTATAAAAGTCAAAAGCTTCTTTATACTCTTCAGGAACATTACTTTGCTTTCTTAACTTAAGATCAGCGTAATATTTTTCCTTAGAAGTATTAAAATGATTTTGTGCTTTATATAAATCTTCTTTAAATGCTAATTGCTTAGCTTTAGCTTCACTTTCATCTACTGCTTCTTCATCAAATCCAAATTTATTTTGCATCATGAATGAAATGTCAGCATCGTCTAAATGAGGCTTTGTTGCTTTTAAATATTCGTAAACTAGGCTTGTGGGTTCAAGAGCTGAAAAATCTCTGTTTAGACTAACGTAGTCTTCAAGACTTCCACCTGTTTCTTCCATAAAGCTTACTAGCTTTTGAATATCCTCTGGCATTTCAATATTTTTTTCTTCTGCCTCTTCAACCGCTTCAACTATTTTTTCTTCAATAGATTCAGTAGCTGGAGGCGCTTCGTCTGATATAAGTTCTAGCGGCGACCCCTGCTCGTAACCCTGCTCGGCAGGCTCTTCAGTTGGTTCTTGCTCGTTTTCTTGCTGAACTTTTCCGCTAACCTCGGGTTCGTCGCGTAAAGGTACTTCCTCTGGGCTTGACTCTTGAATGGCATTTTCTTCTGTGTTTACTGGTTTATCCAAATTAACTTTGTAGGTTCCATCGTCTTGAAACCCATACTCGGGGCTAACCTCTCCTTGTTCAACAGCCTGTTCAATTACAGCTGCTTCTTTTTGTTGAGCTGTTGTGTTTTCAATACCATCAACAGCTTTTACTTCAATGTTCTCTTGTTCCATAATATATAATAAGATAATTAATAATTTTACTTAGCTTCAAACCTAGATAAGTCAAAGCCTCCTAAAACATCATTGCCTTTTGATTCAAAGGACTTTTTGGGTTTTTCTGTCCTCGGTGGGCCAGCTATAGAGCTAACAGATATATTCTTTTTATCTGCTATTCTCTCTTGTGTTTCACTTTGTTTTTCAACAAGTTCTTTTTGAGCTGAAAGTTCAAGCTCTTTAAGTTTAACATTTAAATCATACTCAAATTGCATTAATTCTTTTTTAGTCTGAGCCTCATATTGCATTTTCTTAATATCTAATTCATTTTCAGATTTTTGAATTTGAATTTTAGACTCTGTAGCAATTTGATTAGCGTTAGCTTTAGCTTCTTCAATACCGATCTGCGCTTGTCCCTGGGCTTCTGCCTGAGCGACCGAAGCGGCTTCGGATTGAGCTGCATCTGCTTGTTGCTTTTTAACTCTTCTAAATTTAAGTAATTGATTAGCCAGTTTTATGTTTCGCACTTGCCTAATATCAATAGCATCTTCAAGAAATATGCTTCCTTGCGTTAATGCCATTTGTATATTATTTTCTAGCCTAGCTTTTTCTTCTTCGTCTGGCTCTAAATCTAAGAATATTCCAAAATCGTGTAGGTGTAAGTTTTGCAATTCTTTTAATGACCCTACAGAAAAGCCTCCTATTGAATTAATAAATAATTCTTTTGTAGGATGAAACTCTAAAACATCTTTAAATCTTAATGATATACACTCGGCAAGCTTTTTAGTTATAAACATGCTTGAGTCTAAAATATGCCTTGTAGCTACATTACTATTAGCAGCCGCCATTTTTTGCACACCAACTAAAGCTTTAGGATCCGGATCTGAACCATCTCTAGCTTCATTCAAACCTGTTATGTCTCTAATCATTTGCAGGTATTGGTTGTATGCACCTATAAGAAGCTGTACTTGGTTACCACCACCTCCAGGCAATTCTTGAATTGGAACTTTACCGGGATTTGGGTCGCCTTCAACAGTTAATGATCTACCTATAATAGATCCTGTTTGGAAATACATATTTAATGCCTCTTGAGGGTTATATGATGTTCCGTTACCTAAATCAATTTCCGCCAAACCATCTGCATCAAGATAAACACCTGATGGTGTCATTCTTTGTATTGCTTGCTGAAGCTTTAAATGCGTTAACTGAATTAAATCAGCATATGGCGTCATTTTGGAAACTAAAGAGTTTATTTTACCTTTATATATTCTAGGTGCACAAACAACATAATTCATAAGAACCTTATTCGCATTTGAATTAGGCCTAATCATATTGCTAGCTTTTTCCCATTTTAAAAGTTTGTTTTGACCTAAAACGTAAACACCCTCATATAACACTTCTTCTGCTTTGGCAACTCTTTGGAATCTTGTTCTTTTATCTTTAGGTGGATTAAACTCATCATCCTTCTTAATTGCTTTTTCTGCACCTGTAGAAGTTTCTTTAATTTTGTATACGTTGTTTCCCCACGTTTTCCAATTAAAATATAAAACAGTAGCTACATTGTTGTCGGCGTTATCATTAGTATTGTCAAAGTTTAAGTTGTATGTAGACCAACTTCCGCTTTTTTTAGCAATCTCATCAAAGTCTTCATCTTTTAAAGAAGGAAATTGTTTTTTAAGCTCATTGAGTTTAACCTTTTTAACTTCACCAAAATAGTATACGTCGTTAAAATATGGATCTTCTGTATATGAATATACTAAATTAGCGGGATCAACATAATCTAATTTAACACCGTCAGTATTATTAAAAGAATGTTTCATTGCACCAATCCCTAAAACAGTTAAATCGTAATCAACTCTGTTTTTAAGGTATTCATATTTATTAATATTAAATATGTTTTCAATTGCTTGTTCTTCTGCAATTTCAATGCCTTGTTTATAATTAAGCTGCATGTATAAATCAAACTCTTCTGAATTAGAAGGAAGATTTTGTTTTTCAACATTACGTACGTCTACACCTAATTGGTTCTCCACAGCATCAAGCATTGCGGCTGCATTCATATCTCTTTGAATAGCCTCTACATATTGAGTACGTCTTTCTGTTGATAAAGTATCTTCTCCTTTTGCTCTTACAGAGTACAGTCTATCCTGCATTCCGTTAACAACAATGTCAACAAATTTAGGAATAATAGGTACCGGTTTCCAATCAAGGTTTAAATAAGATAAATCACCGTTAATAGCAAATTCATCTTTATACTTTTTAATAGATTGGTCACCTCTAGCATAAAGTTTCAATTTGTGAAAGTCATCTCTTGTGGAATAATATCTTCCTTGTATGCCTTGGCCTTGGTTAAACCATTCTTGCTCTATAGCCTTAGCCACTTTTGTTCCGTATTCAACTGATTTTTTTTCAGAGTCCGAAACAGCTTGACTTGGAAAATCATAGTTTTGCGATTTAGTCTTTGCCATATTTATTTTATTATCTCACTTCTAGCTCCAGAGTTTCTATATTTAGAAAAACCAAAGTTTAATTTTGTTTTTTGCCTAACAGGCGCTGGTCTATATAAATGTTTTCTACACGCCATAATGGCTAATCCGCTACTTATAGAAGCATCGTGTGCAGTACGTTTTGAAATATCAAATGTTGCCCAATCTTCAAGCGTTCGTTGAAAATACATATTACCATAGTCTTCGTTAATTTTACCAACGTAGTCTTCTATATAAGACTCTATAGCAGCAGCGTGAGCTTGCTTTATATCTTCAGACGTATTAGGTATACCACCTAATTCATTTTCAGTTTTAGATAATCTTGCTTTTAATTTATCTGGGCGATTCATAGAGTAACCTCTATAACCTCTTCTTTTAATATGATATAATAGTCTAGGCTTGTTATTTTCTGCTAGTATTGGCATTCCATAAAATATCATTGCCATAAGTACGTCTTCAAAAAATATTTCAGCAGTTTGTGGTCGTGCAATATACTCTAAAAAGAATTTTGTATTTGGCACATCTTCAGTCATTGAAAATGTTGTTAAACCGTGCAAAGCACCGTTAGATCCACCACCACCCACAGTTCCAGAAATATCGTAAGAGTCACAACCAAAAGCTCCAAGACCATCATTGCCTGGATATTTGATTCCATTTTTTTCTATTACATTATTACGTATATGCTTTGGAGGTATCCAGCTAACTAAAAATCTGCCATTACGCATTGGTGTCCAGACAACTTCTGAGTCTTTTATACCATTCTTCCATGAAAAACCACCACGAACAACATAGCCACTCATGGTCATTTCTTCATTAAAATCAATTTGTTCGTATATTTTACTTAAATTAAATAACGAATTAACGGTTTCATCTCTAAAAGCGTGCTTCTCTGATCTTGGAAACTGTCTGTAGTATTCGTTTAATGCATCTGCATCAGATTGTAATCCTTCGACTTCGTTTTCCCAGTGCTCAATAACGCCTGTGTGTATGAACTCTCCGTCAATTCCTTCAATCTTTTCTTGTGGTGAGTCGAACACAGGGTATCCATACTTATCAATAAATCCTTCGTAGCCCCATTCCATAGGTATGAACAAAGAATATAATCCACTTGCAGTCTGTCCATTTTTATTTCGTTTAGTAACGTCGGAGTCATAATATAATTTTTTAAAGTTATCGCCTCCCTTTGCTAAAGCATTAGAAGTTGATCCCATCATGCATTTACCTACTACTTTTGCTCCGAGCCTAAGACACGTTTTCGTGACCCTCCAGTTATTGAGGATGTTGTCCGGTCTCTCCCATTTGCCCGATTCATCGTGGACAAGTAGTCTGAGCTTCTCCCCATCGTACGAGTTGTCTCCTGTATTCTTCCAGTCGATTGTTGTGTCCAAACCCTGTTGTTGGTCTTCTTCCGACGCGGTGGAGCGCATAGAATTTCTGGTAAGTCTTCTTGACGGAACCTTATAGGATAACTCGGTTTTGGGTCTTTCCATACCGTCTTGTACTGGTTTGAAGAAGAAAGGGTAGTTTGATGATATTGGAACCACCTTGTCTGTGAACATCTTCTTAGCATCAGATCCAGATTTAGATAAAATTCCGAATCTAGCGTCTCTTGAGATCGTAGCTTGGTTAACAGTTTCTGAGCTTGCCATGAATGAAAAACCTGACCGTCTGTTCTTAAGATAGCACATGCCATAACTTCTCTGATCAGCCTTGCACGCCTCCCAAAAGTAATAGAATATTCTATTTGCCTGCCTAAAGTCTGGTGCTCCCACATCGATCTTTGTCCAGTTAAGGTAGATATAGTGTGACCCTGTAATGTAACACGGGGTGCCGTTGCACATGAACCAAGAACCATTATCACGCCTAGTAAACTCACCGTTAATATAGTCGTAATATTTTTCTTTAATATCGTCTTGATATTGTTTAAAATCATATAGAGTTTTTATTTTACTTAACGATTCCGGTCTTTCCCTTCTTGTGAATACTTGTTTATCTTTTTTAAGTTTTTCACCGTCAACACTTTCTGGGATTTGAGGTAATCCTACCTTAAGACCTTGTATTTCGTATATTTCGCCTAGAGTTCCATCTTTACTTATTATGACACAATCTAAATCTTTGTCATAACCATACTTATATTTTTTAAGCTTATTATTTTTTTTTACTTTTTTGTCGTCAAGATGATCTGAAATAACATTGTATAAAGTTTGTGTATACATTATTTTAATCTATCTTCAACGCCAAGAAACTTTGCAGCGTCTTTTTTATCGTTAGTATTAAGCTCTTCTATTTTTTGTATTATTTTTAATGAATCTTCTATTGCAACCCATTTAGCTTGCGCAGCAATCTTAGCTTTCTCCGGATCTAAATCTTCTAAGTCAATTCTTTGTCTTATTACTTTCTCCAGTTCTACTAGTGCTTTTTCTGAGGCATCAATTATTCTTTCAGTGCGATTCATATTGTAGTGTTATGTGATTTGATAAAATTCTATATAATTTTGTGTTGTCAATATTAAACTCGTATTCTGAATCTGGTGTAAAGCCAACCACGTCTCCTGCGGCTAACCCTAATGATTCTAAATACTCGTTGCTATACACAAGCTCACCAAGTAATTTTTGTTCCTTCTCGGTGCTCCATTTTGATTCATCATTTATAGGCTTTACAAAGCAATATTGATCTGGACATTTCCATTCATTATTTTCTTTATAAGCATATATTTGATCTGGAGAGACCATGTAATAGTCTTCTTTAATAAGACTCGACGAATCTTTTTCTACGCCTCGTATGTCTATCCATCGTCTAAAAACATTGTGATGTAATATAACCTCAACGCCTTCTTTAATGGGACTGTCTTCTAACAATGGTGTTGATACAATAGTTCCTATTCTATTTACAAACTGGTAATCTCTTTCTGTTATTTCAGTGTTTAAAATAAGCTCTTTACCATCCACGTCTGCTGAGTTATTGTATCTATTTTGAGAAAATATAATATAATTGTATATAGACTTCATTAATAATCTAAATTGTATTCAACTGATACTGCCATGTTAACATTAAAATGCTTCCAAGGCAAAACTTCTTTATTTTTAGTAATGTATATTTTATACGAACCATTTTCTTCTGCAAGTATATCACAAATAGTATGCCCGCCGTAAACTTCTTGCCCAACAGAATAATGCATTGCTTCATTCTTATAGTCTTGGCCAATTGATATTTTTCTAATTAATTTCATTTAATTTATTTTAATATGTCCATATAGTAGTGTCAGGTGCACCGGGATACCCAATGCCTACGTGAACAAAATTACTTTTTCTTGATATTCCAATTCTTTTAAACCCACATTTAATTGCAGCAGCAACTAACAAGTATGTAGCTTCGCCACCGGCACATTTAATATCTACAGCTGCACCATAACGATGCAAAGAGTTAAATGCACCTACGCCACCCGATAAAGGCCTTAAACCCGAATAAGCATAATTACCGCCGTTAAACCAATTATTAATAACCAAAGGCTTGTCACTCTTTAACGCTAAATTTTCACCAGCAGGAGTTTTTGCTTTCAAATCATACATCCCTCCTGATTCAAATCCATAAAGCGCAGAGGAATCGTAAACCATCGGCAAGCCAGATAAATAAATATCCATTGAAGATTTATACTCCGAAAATAAAAAATTTAAATGGTTTTTAATCCACCTTCTATTAGGTTACTCTTGCATCTT
>ENA-ORDA01000740-ORDA01000740.1-marine-metagenome-genome-assembly--contig:-NODE-740-length-30739-cov-9.367295_pt1 | contig 30739 bp, 32 predicted proteins | sample MGYA00237778_ERZ508506 | MGnify/ENA primary metagenome ERZ508506 (study PRJEB26177, sample SAMN06267891) | marine metagenome | isolation source: Monterey Bay, California, USA | place: Pacific... | reverse complement strand
TCAGAAAAGTTTAAAGAGGACATAATGAATAAAAAAAGAACTGTTAAACCAAAGGCTTTAAAACCGAGCAATAGGTTGTTTTTAGTTGTCGCTGATGATAGCAAAGAATTACATCAAGCTTTATATTACGCAGCAAGACGTGCGGCCACAGCTGGAGGTGAAATAGCATTATTTAGATGTATTGAGCCTGTTGAAGGTCAATTATGGGGCGGAGTTTCAGAAATTATGGAAGCTGAAACTGAACAAGCCAGTAAAACTTTACTTGAAGAGCTAAGTAATTATTGTGAAAAATTAGGTGCTCCTAAGCCAAGAACATTTGTTAGAAAAGGCACTGTTCATGAAGAGTTATTCAATTTAATTGACAGTGAAGAATCAATTAGAGTTCTTGTTTTAGGCGTATCTACAGAACACGGAAACCCCGGTCCATTAATTAACTATATTATAAATAAAGGAAGCAATGAATGTAGAGTTCCTATAACTATAGTTCCAGGAAACCTATCTGATGAACAGATTGATGCACTCATATAAAAAAAATATTGATTTTAATTACAGTAACTTTATATCTAGTCATTAATAATCAAATGAAAGTATTCGTATGTTTAAAAATTTATTAATTATAGTTCTAGGGGTAATGTGTGTAACAATGGCTAAACCAGTTAAAAAAGCATCAGCAAGTACAAGTAAGTTTATAACAATTGAAACATCTCAAGGTAAAGTTGTTATCGAAACACTGCCTAAAATTGCACCAAATCACGTTAAAAGAATTAAAGAATTAGTTAAAGCTAAATTCTACGATGGAATAATATTCCATAGAGTTATAGAAGGGTTCATGGCTCAAACTGGCGACCCTGACGGAGTTGGAACAGGTGGCTCTGGAAAGAATTTAAAAGCTGAATTTTCAGACTATGAATATAAGTACGGAACAGTAGGAATGGCTAGATCCATGAACCCTGATAGCGGTGACAGTCAATTTTTTATATGTTTTGACGGTTGCAGTCATCTTACTGGTCAATATACAGTTTGGGGACAAGTTGTATCTGGAATGGATGCAGTAGAAAAACTAGCTATAGGAGAGCCTCCAAGCAATCCTGATAAAATGGTGACAGTAAAGTTGGGCAAGAAATAACTCTTTAAATATCAACTACTCTTATTGAATTTGTTGAACCAGATATTCCAAAGGGCATTCCAGCTACAACTACAATAGCATCGCCATTATTGGCAAATTTTTGTTTTCTTATAATTTGTCTAGCTTCTTCGATTGCAGCTTCATAACCTTGAACTTTACTGAAGAACGAGTAAGCGCCCCATAAAAGAGATAATCTCCTTTTTACTTTTTCATCAGGTGTCATTACTACTAGTAATAAATTTGGACGTTCTCTAGCCATTCTATAGGCTGTGTTACCAGATGCAGTGAAGGCAACAACAGCTTTAGCTTTCACTGACTCTGCTAAACTGACTGCAGAATGAGAAACTGCATTATAAACAAAGTTTTCTACCTTTAAATTTTGAGGTCCGTCTCCACGATGACTTTTAATATGTTTTTCTGCAGAACAAATTATTCTATCCATAATAGTGACTGCTTCAGTAGGGAACAATCCTACTGCTGTTTCTGCAGAGAGCATTACAGCATCAGCTCCATCGAACACAGCCGTTGCAACATCTGATGCTTCTGCCCTAGTTGGTGAAGGCGAATCAATCATAGACTCGAGCATCTGGGTAGCGACTATAACAGGCTTTCCAGCTTGTCTACATTCAAGTATAATCTCCTTTTGTATTCCCGGAACTTTTTCTGGAGGTAATTCTACGCCTAAATCTCCTCGAGCTACCATTATACCCTCACAAGCACCTATTATACTTGTTAATTCCTTAAGCGCTGACGGTTTTTCTATTTTTGCTATAACGCCTGCTTTATCGCCTATATATTTTTTTACTTCTTCCACATCGCTTAACTTTTGAACAAACGAAAGAGCTATCCAATCAACATCTTGATTTAAAATAAATTTTAAGTCCTCTATATCTTTAGGAGTAAGGGGATTTGTGTTTATGACCACATCAGGTAAATTTATACCTTTATTACTTTTTATGTAGCCGCCGACTACTACTTCTGTATTTATTTTATCTTTTGATATTTTTTTAACTACAAATTGAAGTTTACCGTCATCCATTAAGATATTAGAACCTATAGATAAACTTTCATAAATTTCATCATGTGATAAATTTACTCTACTAAAGTCTCCTATTTCAATATTTTTATCAAAAATATAATTATTACCTTTGATAACTTTAATATCAGATTTCACTTCTCCAATTCTAAATTTTGGCCCTTGAAGATCTGCAAGAATTGCAACATTACAACCCACCTCATTTGCGACTGATCTTATATTTGTAATTCTTTTTAAATGGTCACCATGATTACCGTGACTAAAGTTAAGGCGAAAAACATTAACGCCCGCTTTAATTAAAGATTTAAGTTTGGACGTACCATCGGTTGCAGTTCCAACAGTAGAAACTATTTTAGTTGATCTTAAAAATTCTAAACCACTCATACTAGACCTTTGTTTATTAATAGCCTTGTTATACATTAAATATTAAATAAATATTAAAAAAATTTAATATTTTTTAAAATCGGCAAGCTATTTGCAAACTCTATTTATAACAGGAGATATAGTAATGGCGCAAATAGTTCCCTTTCCACTTGATAGAGTAAGGAAGTCAAAAGAAGATAGTATCTATGAAGAAAAACACATACTTCATATGATTAAAAATATAAGACAAAATTATCCACCCTCACTTTGGAATACTATATATCAACTCACAAAACAGGGACATATAAGCGATCATATTAATGACGAGGTAGATCAAATGGCTGACAAATTAACAAATGAAGTGTTAATAGACAAATAGGAATATAAAAAATTAATCTTTATATTTTTTAATTTACAATTAAATTATTAATATGATTAAAAATAACTTCCCGATCTTATATTCATTTAGGAGATGTCCTTATGCAATGCGTGCAAGACTAGCATTACAATCATCTGGTATAGTAGTTGAAATAAGAGAAATAAAACTTCAGAATAAACCTAAAGAATTTATACAGTCTTCACAAAAAGGAACAGTGCCAGTATTAATATTAAACTCTGAAAAAGTTTTAGACGAGAGTATAGACATTATTAAGTGGGCGTTAAAGACTAATGATCCTAAAAATTGGTTGGCTGAGGGTCAACTTAATCAAATTGAAATAGATAAAATTCTAATTACGCTTGAGTGTGATTTCAAAAAAAACTTGGATAAATATAAATATCCAAATAGATATAAAAGTAATAATAAAAAATTTTATAGAGATAACAATTTAAAATTTCTTAATTATTTAAATGATTTATTAAAAAAAAATAACGCTCTTAATTGCCCACATTTAAGCATGCTAGATTATGCAATTTTGCCATTTATTAGACAATTTAGGAATGTTGATGAACTATGGTTTGATGCATTAGACTTAATATTTTTAAAAAAATGGCTATTTCAATTTATTGATAGTAATGAATTTTCATCTATAATGAAAAAATATAATTTATGGGATCCTAATCAAACACCAATTTATACAAATTTTTCTTATTAACTTTTTTTAATTTTGGAGATTTTTAATGTCAGAAGCTTTTATCTGTGAAGGAACAAGAACTCCTATTGGACGATTTGGTGGAAGCCTGTCTTCAATTAGAACCGATGACCTTGCTTCACTTCCTTTAATCGCACTAAAAGAAAATTTAGCCAAAGCAGATTGGGACAGCTTAGAAGAAGTTTTTTTTGGCAATGCAAACCAAGCTGGCGAAGATAATCGTAACATTGCAAGAATGGCACTTCTTTTAGCAAACCTTCCACATACAGTCCCAGGAATTACACTTAACAGATTGTGCGCATCAGGTATGGAGGCAATTACCAATGCATCAAGAATGATCAAGTCAAATGAGGCTGATTTTACTATTGCTGGAGGTGCAGAGAGTATGAGCAGAGCACCTTTTGTCATGCCAAAAGCTACTACCCCTTTTTCAAGAAATGCAGAAATTTATGATACAACTATAGGCTGGCGATTTGTGAACCCTAAAATGAAAGCTACATTTGGGATTGATTCAATGCCAGAAACAGCAGAAAATGTAGCAGAAAAATATCAAATTAATAGAGATGACCAAGATAAAATGGCACTTGCGAGTCAAGAAAAAGCTATGAAATCTATAGCTAATGGAAGGTTATCTAAAGAAATAACACCCGTTGTCATTCCTCAAAGAAAAGGTGATCCAATTATTTTTGATAAAGACGAGCATCCAAGATCAACTTCTATTGAAAAATTGGCAGCACTTCCGTCTCCTTTTCGTAAAAATGGATCCGTTACTGCTGGAAATGCAAGTGGGGTTAATGATGGGGCAGCAGCACTAATAATAGCCAGTGATTTAGGTATAAAAAGAAATCATTTAGTACCTAGAGCAAGAATTATTTCCGCCGCCAGTTCTGGGGTTGAACCTGCATTTATGGGCATTGGACCAGTTCCAGCATCTTTAAAAGCACTAAAACTTGCAGGTCTAAAAATGCAAGATATAGATGTTATCGAAATTAATGAAGCATTTGCTGCTCAAGGATTAGCAAGCCTAAGATCATTAGGAGTTCAAGATAATGACGAAAGAGTTAACCCAAACGGTGGAGCAATTGCACTAGGCCATCCTCTTGGTATGTCGGGAACAAGACTAGTTTTGACAGCTACTCAAGAATTAATTGAATCAAATAAACGATATGCACTTTGCACTATGTGCGTAGGGGTTGGACAAGGAAGTGCGATCATTATAGAAAAAATTTAAGAAATACGATATAGAGGTTCCAATTTTTGCAAGACATCTACACGTTGTTAATGCTAATCTAATGTTATAGAAAGTGCTATTATAGCAGGTCGAAATAAATTTAGGATGACAATATTTATAACTAATTTTATGTAATTATGTTTGGGAGAAACAAATGTCATTTATAAAAACTGATGATAATATAAATTTATTTTATGAAACTAATGGAACAGGTGAACCAATAATATTTGTTCATGAGTTTGCCGGTGATTATCGTAGCTGGGCACCTCAAGTTAATTATTTTTCTAGATATAATCAGTGTATAACATATTGTGCTAGAGGCTATCATCCCTCTGATATTCCAGAAGATGAAATTAAATACAGTCAAGAAAGAGCTTGGCAAGATATAATAAGCCTAATGGATAACTTGAAAATTGAAAAAGCACACATAGTTGGTCTATCTATGGGAGGCTTTGCAACACTTCATTTAGGTATTCAAGCACCCCATCGAGTGAGAAGTTTAGTAATAGCTGGTTGCGGTTATGGAGCAATCCCAATTGAGAAAACTACATATAATCAAGATGCTGATTTTACAAATGTTTCATTTGACACTGCTCAAAATATTATCAACAAAGGTATGGAAGTTGTAGGATCAGAATACGCTTTAGGCCCATCAAGAGTCCAATTTCAAAATAAAGACCCGAAGGGCTGGCAATTATTCAATGATCAATTAGTCAAACATGATGCAGTGGGATCTGCAAACACTCTTTTAGGCGTTCAAAATAAGAGGCCTAATTTATATGAGCTAGAAAAAGAAATTTCTAGTATTAATAGCCCAACTTTAATAATTAATGGTGATGAAGACGACATGTGTCTTGAAGTAGGTTTGTTTCTAAAAAGAACTATTAAAACCTCTGGATTATTAATAGTTCCTAAAACAGGTCATACAATTAATCTAGAAGAGCCTGCTTTATTTAATCTTCATCTTTCTGAATTTTACTCTTCAATTAATGCCTCAAAATGGAATGAAAGAGATAAAAGAGCTGAAATAGTAAAGCTTTAGTCTCTAAAATTCTCATATTGCAATGGATGTTTCAAATTTAAGTCTTTGATTAATTTGATAGCTTCTTGAAGATCATCTCTTTTCTTTCCAGATACCCTTACTTCGTCACCTTGAATAGCAGTCTGTGTTTTACTTTTAGACTGTTTGATGACTTTAACAATTTTTTGGGCTGTTTCTCTATCAACACCTTGCTTAACAAGGACTTCTTGTCTTATTGAATTTCCAGAAGCTGCTTCTGGTTTTTCAAATTCTAAAGCACCAGTATCCACCTTTTTCCTAGTTAAGTAAGTAATAAGAAGCTCTTCAACTTGTTTTCTTTTTAACTCATCGTCAGCTTTAATAATGATTTTATCTTCTTGCTGTTCAACTTCACAATTACTACCCTTAAAATCATACCTTGTATTAATTTCTTTTCTTACCCCATCCAAAGCATTTTGAACTGATGGCATATCAATTTTACTTACAATGTCAAAACTAGGCATGTTTCATTTCCTTTTATTAAATATTCAATAATATTATAAACTTAATTTATATTTTACTCAATCAATCTAAAAAAAAGTTGATAGATTTGTTGTTAAATTATAGATTAAGGTTAGAATTTAATTCAAGATTTTGAAGTATAAAATGGATACTATATTTAAATTAATATTACTTATTCTCTTAATTATTAGCTCATACATTTTATCAATAAATATTGGAATATGGTCAATTTTTCCAATATGGATATTATGCGGACTAATAGATGTTTCCAGACATAAAACTATGAATTTAAAATTATTAAAAGAATATTTCTGCGGAAAAGGCTTTCTAACTTTTATTCTCTCTCCTTTAAATTTGTTTTCTGATTTATTGTCACTTAGAAACCTTCATACCTTTAAAGTTGAGGACCTCCCAAAAGAACATCAAGATGAAGTCAATGATATAATCTCTCTTTTTGATAAGAAATCCAAAGACATTGGAAAAAGGTTTGAAGATGCTGTTGGCGACAACCGGTCAATGTTATTTTATCAATGGTATGGTTATAAATTAGACGAAACAATTATAGATTTTAACAAAGATTATAAGTACATAAAAACCATTGGTGTTTCTTTATTTAGAGAAAAAACTTCTACATCTAGACATTTCGGCCCCTTAAGAATAACTTATCGCATATTATATAATTTCAATAAGGTACAAAATGAAGGTTCTTTCATAGAAGCTGATGGAAGAATTAATAAATGGAAATATAACCCCTTATTTATATTCGATGACACGTTAATTCATCAGAGTTTTAACGAAGAGGATGACCTAAGATATTGCGCATTTATAGATATTATAAGACCATCGTATTTTGAAAATATTATGAAATTAATTTTGTCAGGTGTTGGCTTTTTACTAAAAAACACTAGAAGTATTTTTTATAAAAACTGGAAAATGATTTAATTAAAACAGTTTTTATGCGTTTGGCATCAAGATCTGTCTAACTACTTCGCCATTTGATAGTTTATCAAAACCTTCATTTAAATCGTCAAAAGTTATTTTTCCATCTATCAATTTATCTACAGGTAAACGTCCTTGTTGAAATAAGTTTAAAAACCTTGGAACATCCCTAACTGGAACACACGAACCCATATAGCTTCCTAATATTGATTTTTCCTGAGCGACTAAATCACTATGATTAAAACTAAATTGTGTATTAATTGGAGATAAACCAGCCGTTACAACTGTGCCACCATATCGAATGAGTTCATACGCTGTGTTCATTGCTGGAATGACTCCTGCCAAGTCAATTGCAAAATCAACTCCCCCCTTTGTTAACTCTCTAATTTCTTCAATAGTGTCGTTGTTTCTACTATCAAAACAATGAGTTGCTCCGAGTTCTTTTGCACGAATAAACTTGGATGGATCAATATCAACAGCTATGATAGTTTCCGCACCCCCTAGTTTTGCTCCAATGATTCCATTTAAACCAACACCACCTAAACCAATAATGGCAACAGAATCTCCAGGTCTTATTCTTGCAGTATTAATAACAGCTCCAACTCCAGTCATCACAGCACACCCAAATAGAGCTGCATCTTGAATATTTACTGACTTATCAATTACTACCACCGACCCCCTATCAACAACGCTATATTGAGACATGCATGAAACACCTGTATGGTGATTTAACACATTACCATCTAAATCAGAAAGCCTACTACCCCCAGACATTAATTGCCCTTTTCCTTTAGTAGCCGCCGCAAGTTCGCATACTTGAGGTCTTCCTTCAAGACAACGCCGGCAACGACCGCAAGAAGGAGAAAATTGAAAAGAAACATGGTCTCCTATTTTTATATCTTTAACTGCACTCCCAACTTCAACAACTTCACCTGCACCTTCGTGGCCGATAACTAATGGTAATGGCATAACTCTTGACCCATTAATTACTGAAAGATCTGAATGGCAAAGCCCTGCTCCTTTTACTTGAACAAGAACCTCATTTTCTAGTGGGGGAGATATTATTATTTCTTCAATTGATAACGGCTTTGAGGTTTTATAAGGTTGAGCTAATTTATTATCCCTTATTACTGCAGCCTTGGATTTGATTGACATTTAAACACTCCTATTTTTAATCTTCACTGGTTTTCCATGAGGTGTCGACAAATAAGCTTTGGTCCAATCATCCTTCAACAAGGACAATACATCTATATTGCCTAATTTTTTAACAATAATCATTTTTTCAAGAGCTGTTAACCAACAATTAAAATAATCATCATTACCGTTTAAATTACTTAATTTTAACCTTGCTTCTTTAAGAGAATTTCCAAAAACTTCTACAAACTCAGTCCATGAAAAATTCCCATTTTCTGATAATTGAACAGTTATAGCAAAAACCTGTCCATGCCACGGATTTTGAAAAGTTATTTGATCTTCAATTAAATTAGTGAAAGGTAGATTAAAGTTTGATTGGTTATTCATAATTTTTCTCAAAAAGCTTAAGTTTTTTTACTTCTTAAATATGGCTCCCACAAATCTAAATATATACTATCATTATTGTCTTCAGCTGAAACACCCCATAACTCTGACGCTTTAAATTCAACTGTGTATAGTGGTAGAGGATTCTCTCCCTTAGCATGCGCATTTTTATCTGGGAATACATGTGAACCATTATAAGAATAAATAATACCTTCCCTTCCCATAACATACGATGGAAGGCGAGTATGTCCTCCATTTACGTCTTCGTTTGGACTATACTTAACCGCAACTACTTTTTCATTAATTTTGTAAATTGGACTAACATTAATTTCTCTTATTGAAGGTCCACCCCAACCTAGCGTCTTTTGAACATCCTTAGCTAACCATGTCCTTTTATCTAACTTTTCGCTTTTATTAGCTTCAAAGTTTAAACCCTTCTTTTCGACCAAATCTATGACGCTTTTTAATTCCTCAAGTGAAACTAGATTCTTATCGACTAATAGATTAGTAAGTGCGGCTAACCATTTTTCGTAATATGAATAATTCATGTAATCTTTAGGTGGCAAGCATTCTCTATAATGCCTACTTATATCAAGATTCCATTCCCCTAAGGCGCCTGCAGCTAAAGTAATTGCCCATGCTTTTGCATGCCAATCATATTTAAACGTAGGTTCGTGATTATCAATTTCATTATTTTTTTTTCTAGGTATAGGAATTGGCCCATCACCAAAACGTCCACCCATATCATGAAGTCTACTCATTTTGCATTCTCAGGTAAACCTGTTCCAATCATAGAATTACGAGTAACTAATTCAGCTAATTCATTTTCATTAAGATGCTCTGTACCCTTTGGCCTCATTGGCAAAACTAAATATCTTAGTTCAGCTGTAGAATCCCACACCTTTACTTTTACTTTAGGGTCAACATTTACTCCAAATTCAGACAGTACCTTTCTTGGCTCTCTAACCGTTCTAGATCTATATTCGTCACTCTTATACCACGTTGGTGGAATACCTAAAACCGGCCAAGGATAACAACTGCATAAAGTACAGACTACAACGTTATGAATGTCTGGGGTGTTTTCAACCACAACCATGTTCTCACCTTGTCTACCTTGATAACTTAATTCTCTAATAGCTGCAGTAGCATCTTCAAGTAATCTTTTTTTATAACTTTCATCTACCCAAGCTTTAGCAACTACCTTAGCGCCATTTTGAGGACCAATCTTGTTTTCATATGTATCTATTAGTTCATCTAAAGTTTTAGAATCAATTAGCCCCTTCCCTAAAAGTAAGGTTTCAATTGCTTTGACTCTTAATTCTGGATCTGAGGGCAAATGTGAGTGTGCATCGTCATGTTTGTGATCGTGGCCGTGATCATGATGGTGATTGTGATTATTTTCTGAATTCATTATTTATCTCGTATTTCTTATTTAATTTTTGTTTAAGTTAGCAATCAATTTGGTATTAAAACAATTCGTCCATTTACTTTACCTGCTCTCAAATCTGACATTGCTTGATTAGCAGTTTCTAAAGCTTGTTTTTTTACAGGTATAAGCTTTGTATTACCTTGCTTAATTACTTCTACTAGTTCTTTTAATTCTCTCAACTCACCAACGTACGAACCTCTAAGAGTAACAGATCTCATCGGGACTAATGGAAGAGACAATTTTAATGAACCACCATAAAGACCAACCACAATAACAATCCCACCTTTTTTAACTAGTGACAATCCAAAATCTGTAGTTTCTGGTCTTCCTACAAAATCAATTGCAGCCTTAGCACCTATCCCTAAAACATTCCTTATCTCTTCTTTATCGTCTGGCGAAAAAGCCTTTTCCGCGCCCGCCTCAATTGCCTTTTGGCGTTTTTCTGGATCATTATCTATAACTAAAATTTTTGCTTTATGAATAGCAGGAGACAATAAAATACCATTGATACCAACTCCACCAGCACCAATAATAACTATCCAATCATTTGAGGAAGCAACTGGTATTTTTTTTAATGCACTAAAAGCAGTCAATCCTGAGCATGCGTAAGGGGCTGCAGTAGCTGGGTCCATAGATCCGTAAGAAACTAGATATTTACTATCTGGCACTATTATATGATCTGAATAACCACCATTAAGTCTTGCACCTAGATATTTTGGCGCCTCACATAAAGTTTCGTTACCTTCAACGCAGGCCTCACAAACTCCACATCCTATCCAAGGAAAAACAATTCCAGTGTCTCCTAGTTTAACATCTTTGGCATCTTCACCAATTGCAACAACAGTACCGGTTATTTCATGACCTGGTGTAAAAGGTAATTTAGTACCCCTATCTGCTAGAGTAATTCTATTACCATCTCCCAAATCAAAATAACCATCAGCTAAATGAAGATCACTATGACAAACTCCACAGGCTGAAATTTTTACAAGTATCTCACTACCCTTGGGTTGAGGGTTTTCATATTCTCTTAATTCTAGTGGCTTACCAAAATCAACAACCTGATAACTTTTCATTAGACACTCCTTAACTTAACTAAGTTAACTTCTTTTTGAAGTTTCATATTTACTTGATATTTCGTAATAATCATCAAAACCAACTCTTTGTCTTAGATCTTTAAAGTTTAATAATAAGTCTGATCTATCTTCATCCTTAAATAAAAGATTCAGGGAACTAGTCATAGCTTTCATTGCTGCGCTCATAACAGTTAAAGGATAAACAGCTAGCTTATAGCCAATTTCAGTTAACTCTTTCATTGGCAAATTAGGTGTAATACCTCCTTCAACAATATTAGCAATTTTATATCCTGGAACTTCTTTACAGATAGTTGTCATTTCTTCTTTATCTTTTGGAGCTTCTACAAATAATATATCAGCTCCTAATTCATAGAATTTTTGTGCTCTGGCAATAGCTTCACTTAAACCATGCGTATGATTTGCATCTGTTCGGGCCATTATTAAGATATCATACCCTTCATTTCTCATATCATTTGCAGCTCTTATCCTGTCAAATGCTTCTTCTCTTTCAACAACATCTTTCCCAGGTGTATGACCACACCTCTTAGGTGCCAATTGATCTTCTATTAGAATGCCTGCACAACCAGCTTTAGAACATTCCTTTAATGTCCTTCTTACATTCATAGCGTTTCCATAACCTGTGTCTCCATCAACAATCATAGGTATATCAATAGCATTACATATATTGTTTGCTTGATCAAAAACCTCTGAGAAAGTCATAAGGCCAAGATCTGGGGAACCTATTCTTGAAGCAGAAGCAGCAAAACCAGACATGAAAGTTACATCAAAATTTGCTTGTTGAATTAACTTAGCTGACAAAGCATCAAAACATGAGGGAATGGGAATAAATTCTTTATTATTTAAAAGAGATCTTAATCTATCTGTTTGGCTTTCTTTTAAATTTATCTTTTTTTGTGACATCGTATTTAATCCTAAAATATTCAATTATTCTTTCATAAAAACTTATAATTTAAAAGGTATATATAAGGCTAAATCTGGCCAAATATACATAATGAAAACAGTAAAAATCATCATTATTAAAAAAGGAATAACACCTTTTGCAACTTCTCCTAATTGTGTTTTTGCAACTGATTGTATTACATAAAGGTTTAACCCTACGGGGGGCGTTATCAAGGCACATTCAACCATTATAACCATAAAGATTCCAAACCAAATAGGGTCTACACCCATACTCATTGCAGCTGGCAACAAAACAGGCACCATTATCAAGACCATAGATAATGTTTCAAAAACTAATCCCATCGCAACCAGGATTAAGCAAACAGTAATCATAAAGATTGCTTTACTTTGAATTGTAGCCTCAATAAACATTGAGATATCTTGAGGAATTCTATAAAGAGCTATTGCTTTACCAAAGATTTTTGCGCCAGCAATTATTACTAAGATTGCCGCGGTTGTGACCATTGATTCAAACAAAGCTTTTTTAAAATCATCAAACGTTAAGGATCTTAATAATATTGTTGTTAAAAACAAAGCTAAAGAAAAACCAACGGCTGCCGCTTCAGTTGGTGTAAAAACTCCCGTATAAATTCCTCCTAATATTAGGACAGCTAACATTATAGTAGGCAAAACTTTTATAGAATGTTTTTTTCTATCTTCCCAACTAGCTGCTGGTACCGGCTTATAACCTCCAAAAAATTTAGAATAGATAATGGAAAAAATAATAAACAAACTTATTAAGAAAATACCAGGTCCTATGCCCGCAAGGAATAATGATATAACAGATTCTTCAGTTACAAATCCGTACACAATCATAGGCAAACTAGGAGGGATTAAAATACCCAATGTACCTCCTGCAGCCAAAAGTCCATATACAAAATTTTTATTATAACCTCTTTTTATCATTTCAGGTATGGCAACTACTCCTATTGTTGCAGCAGTTGCAACTGATACACCAGAAATAGCTGCGAAAATTCCACACGATACAATTGTTGCAACAGCAAGGCCTCCTGGCCAATGACCAACCCATGCTTGAACAGCAGAAAACAAATCTTTTCCGCAACCACCTCTTAGAAGAATATTGCTCATTAAAAGAAAAAGCGGTACTGCAAGCAATATGAACCCATCTAAAGTTGATAGAATCGCTTGTGGTGCCATTAACGGAGAAAAGCCTCCAATTACAAGCATTCCAAGTCCTAGAACACCTAATGAGAAAGCTACTGGTAACCCCGCTAATAAAAGAGCAAACATTACTCCTAAAACCATTATAACCGTCATCATTTAACCTTTAAAAAAATTAATGCTCACCTGAAGGAGGCGTTATTCCAGAAACCATTTTCTTTATTTCAAATACAGCTTGAATTATTAACATTAAAAAACAAAGTGGTACTGGAAGTTCAGCAATCCATGCTGGAAGATCTAATAAACTTCCTGTTGTTCTGCCTCTTTGAAAGGAGTCAAAGAAAATGTCAAACCCGTAAATCACAACATATAATGAGAAAACTATTAGGGTTATCATCATAATAATCCCAATTCTTCTTTGATTAATGTCGCTTAATTTATGAATAATAGCGTTGATCTGAATATGTCGTCTGTGTTGCAATGCCCAAGGCATAGCCAATAAAGTTCCATAGATTAATGTAAGTTGGCTTAATTCAGCTGCCCAACTAGTTGGGGCGATAAATAAATAACGAGCACCTACTTCATATGTAAGCATTATTCCAGCTATGCCATATAATACAGCAGCTAACCAAGCTGATCTTAAAATAAATTTTTCATATATAATCATTTGGAAACCAAATCTAATGAGGAGACAATTTTAACAATTGTCTCCTAAGGATATGTTAAAGTTTTGATGCCGCATCTAATAGTTGAGCGCCTAACTTACCAGCGTTATTTTTATATGCCTCATAAACTGGTTTAGAGGCTTTTTTAAACGCTTCTATATCAGATTTACTTGGAGTAACTATTTTCATCCCTTTAGATTCAGCAAGAGCGTAAGCATCAGCTTCTATCTGAGAGACCTTATCTCTGACGTCCTTTTCAGCCATCATAGCAGAGCTCATAATTATATTTTTATGATTACTAGATAAAGAATTAAACCATTTTGAGTTAGCAACAACAATAAACTCAATATCACCATGATTAGTTTTTGTAATTGTATCCATAACCTCAAAGAGTTTTCTGGATTTAACACCTGAAACACCAGTCATTCCAACATCTACAGTACCTCGTTGATATGCTAAGTATTGCTCAGAACCAGAAATCAAAGTTGCTGCTCCTCCAGAAGCCTTCACAAACGCTCCTAAAGTTTTTCCAAAAACTCTTACTTTTTTGCCTTTCATATCAGAAGGATTTTTAATTCCTTGTCCTTTAGATAACATAACTGCACTTCCATATGCTTGCCACCATAAGACTGTGGAACCTGTTCCTTCTATTGCTTTATCGATTGGCCCTCTAATTGCAGAACCTTTAGCAACAGCTTTTCTTACTTTTGCTTCGCTATTTAATAAAAATGGTTGATAAAAAATATCAACAGCTGGAATGTCACCAACATATCTAGTTAAAGACGCTACTCCTGCTTCAATTGACCCTGAACCTACAGCAGCAGGTACTTCTTTATCTTTATATAATTGGGCTGAATCGTATATTTGAACTTCAATTTCACCTTTAGATTTTGCTTCAACATCATTTTTAAAAAGAAGTAAATTTTGACCCAAATGACTTTTCATTGGTAATTGTATAGAAATTCTCATTGTTACATCGGCGGCAAAACTACTAGCCGTCAGAGCAAACCCAGCAATAACTATAGATAATACTTTTAATAACTTATTCATTATAACTCCCACTTATATTATTTAATGATAAAAATTTTATTTAGTATTAAACCCTAAATTACAAATACTTTCACTGTCAATTGCAAACTCTGAAAATAGCTGATTTAAACTTCCAGTCTGACCAAATTTATCAACCCCTAACGGTATTATTTTATGTCCAAAAACTGATCCTATCCATGACAAAGTCATGGGATGTCCATCTATAACTGTCACTATTTTTGTATCTCTAGGTATTATCTTTAATAGATCTTCAATATGACTGTTTTTATTATTTTTTTCATTAGATGAATATTTATTTTTCCAATCTTGAAATAAATTATCTGAACTAGTAATACCTAATACACCAACATCTTTGAACTTTTCTCCTAACAAGCCCGTTGCTTCAACAGCCTCACTAGCCACCACTCCTTGATAAATTATAATAATTTCTGGATTTGGGCCCGGCTTTCTTAACCAATACCCTCCTTTTATAACATTCTGCTTAAGTTCATGATTTATATCTCTTAATGGCTGCTCTATTGATCTAGTAGTTAACCTTAAGTAAATAGATCCACCATTTTCATCTTGTAAATAATTAAAACCATAATTCATTATAATTGAAAGCTCATCAGCAAAAGCTGGTTCATAACTTAAAAGTCCTGGTTGACTAATACCTATTAGCGGAGTTCCTATTGATTGATGAGCACCACCCTCAGGTGCTAGTGAAACTCCTGATGGAGTTCCTACAATCATAAAACGTGCATCTTGATAACAAGCATAATTCATTGCATCCAATCCTCTAGCTATGAAAGGATCATAGACAGTTCCAATTGGAAACAACCTTTCTCCAAATAACTCATGAGACAAGCCAGCAGCACCAAGCATTAAAAACAAGTTCATTTCAGCAATCCCTAACTCAATGTGCTGACCTTGCGAAGAAAAAATCCATTTCTGTGCTGAGGGTATTTTTCGATCTCTAAAAGTATCAGAACTATCTGTTCTGCTAAACAAACCTTTTTTATTAATCCAAGGGCCTAAATTAGTAGAAACTGAAACATCAGGAGAAGTGGTAATAATTCTATTACCAAACTCAGTGTCATTTTTTGCATATTGATCTAAAATTTTACCAAAAGCATTTTGAGTTGAAATTTTAGTTTCAGTAATTAAAATTATATCGTCTACTGGTATTTTTTTTGAATTGTATTTTCTGTGTCTAGCTTTTTGAAATGGTGAATTCTTTATAAATTCATTTAATTCCAGATCTTCTTTTCCATCTAAGAAGCTATTCCATTCATTTCCTTCGGTAATACCAAATTTAGATTTAAAACTATCCATTTGAATTTTGGTCATCAATCCTGCGTGGTTATCTTTATGACCAGCAAGCGGCGTTCCCCAACCCTTAATTGTATAAGCAATAAATGCGGTTGGCTTGTCATCTTTGATCCCATTAAACGCATCACATAGTGTTGGTACACAATGTCCACCTAAATTAGCCATTAACTCTAAAAATTCGTTGTCAGATCTTTTATTAATTAATTTAGAAACTATATCTTGATCACCTATGTCGTCCAATACCCTTTTCTTAAAAGCAGCACCTCCCTCATAAATAAGAGCTGAATAGAGTTGATTTGGACAATCATCAATCCATTTTTTAAGTAAATTTCCACCAGGTTCTTTAAATGCGTCTTTCTGCAATCTTCCATATTTTAGAACTATCAAATTCCAACCAAAAGCCTCAAAAACGGAACTTAAACGTTCAGACAAACCTTCATGGACAACACCATCAAGGGATTGTCTATTATAATCAATAATCCACCATACATTTCGTAAATCATGCTTCCATCCTTCTTGAAGGCATTCATAAACATTACCTTCATCAAGTTCTGCATCACCAACAAGAGCAATCATTCTTCCTTTAGGTATTTTTTTTCCAAATTGTTTTTTTAAAATATAATCTTGAATTAAAGAAACAAAGCTTGTCATAGCTACGCCTAATCCTACTGAACCAGTTGATATATCTACATCATCAACATCCTTTGTTCGAGAAGGGTATGATTGAGCTCCACCAAACCCTCTAAAGTTTTGAATATTTTCTTTAGTTTGCATTCCTGAAAGATATTGTATTGCATGGAAAACTGGACTTGCATGAGGCTTTACAGCAACTCGATCTTCAGGTCTTAATACATTAAAATATAAAGCTGTCATTATTGAAACTATAGAGGCTGAACTAGCTTGATGACCTCCAACTTTTATACCATCATGATTCTCTCTGAGGTGATTTGCATTGTGTATCATCCAGCAAGAAAGCCATAAAATTTTATTTTCTATTTGTTTTAAAATTTTGTTTCTATCATTCATTTTATAAAAGTAACATTTAATTCATGAAATGAATGACTAAAAAATATAAAAATCATTTAAAATTAAGCATATTATGCTAAAATACTATTATTAATAATATATTATACTTTTAAGAGGTTGTGTTGAGCAATATTGATAGAATAGACCAAAAAATAATTTTTTTTCTTCAACAAGATGGACGATTAACTAATTTTGAATTATCTGAAAAAGTAGGTCTCTCTCCTTCTCCATGCCTTAGAAGAGTAAAAAATTTAGAGCAAAGAGGACTAATTTCAGGATATACCGCAATTATTGACGAAGTTTCTTACGGATTTCCAGTTACAGCTTTTGTATCTGTAAGATTAGAAAATCAAACCGATCAAATACTAAAATCATTTGAAAAGGAAATAACATCTTTGGACGCTGTTATGGACTGTTGGCTAGTAACTGGAAATAGAGATTATTTATTAAGAGTAGTGGCTTCTGACTTAAAAAACTATGAAATCTTTATGAGAGAGGAACTCACGAAAGTTGAAGGTATTGCCTCTATAGAAACAAACTTTGCTTTAGGTAGAGTTAAAACTAAAAATAACTTACCTCTAAACACATAAAATTTATTTATTTTAGTAATTTTTTATATTGATAGAAAACGTTAATATATTTCCATAAAATTCTTATAATCAAAATTCATGAATTAGCAATTTGGGCAGGCACACCAAATTCTTTTTGGCAAATTTCAGCTAAAAGCTTCACTCCTTCATCAATTTCTTTTGTTGATGGATTACCAAAACAGAGACGCATTTTATGCTTACCACTAGTATTAATAGACCATTCTGATCCAGGATTAATTGCAACCCCTTCTTTCAAAGCTAAATCATATAAACGAGAAGTATCAACTGTCTCCGGCAAACTAATCCAAACAAAAATACCTCCATTAGGCTTTGTAAAGTCAGCTGAGGAACCAAAATATTTGTCTAGGGCGTTGCAAATTGCATCTGATTTATCTTTAAGTTTAGCTCTAAGTAAATTTATGTGTGAGTTAAAGTTAGCTTTACAAAACTCAGCCAAAGCCATCTGCTCTAAAGATCCACTACCAGCGTCAGTTTTGTAAGGCAATATTCTTGATAAAATATGCCAGTCCGCTAACAAATAACCAACCCTGAGTGCCGGTGCTATAGATTTGGAAAATGATCCGCAGTAAATTACATATCCTTCCTTATCAAAGGATTTTATTGCTGGTGGACGTTCTTTGTCAAAAATAAGATCTGCATAGCAATCATCTTCAAAAATTGGAACTTCATATTTTTTAGACAAATCTATTAATGCTTTTCTTTTTTCAACAGACATTATAGTTCCAGTTGGATTTTGTATTGTTGGTATGGTGTAAATGTACCTAGGTTTAATATCCTTGCTTTTGAGATCTTTTAAGATTTCTTCTAGAGCATTAATTTTCATACCATCACTTTCTATTGGAACACCTACCATATTTACTCCAAGCCTATTAAGCCTTGAAATAGTTCCACCATAATTTTCTTCTTCTATAATAACAGTGTCACCCTTTTTAAGAAAAGTTTGATTTACTAAGTCAAGAGCCTGTAAGGATCCTGACACCACTAATATTTCTTTTTCAGAACATTTAATAGACGCACTTTCTTTTAATTGGAGGGATATAAAATTTCTGAGTGAAAAATAACCCTGAGGACCACTTTCAAGGCCATACTTTGCTAACGTCTTACCTTCTTTTAAAATGACATTATCAATAGAATCTTTGAGGGACTTGATAGGTATACTTTCATCATCATTATGACCACCTATAAAATTATATTTTGGATACCCCTTCCATTCAGCTGCTGGGCTCAATGCTCCTGAATGTAAAAAATTATTGATATTGAACATAATTATTTCCTCCAATTTTAATATTATATTAAAGTTTTTTTTTGTAAAATAGCTATAAAAATTTATAATATAATAAATAAGCAAAAGTATTATTATGCAATTAACTGATACATGGATGGTTAGAATTAATTCTAACCAAGAACTTCTTAAAAGAGGTCAATGGGTAAATCTTACATTTACTTTTGGAATTGAAAATACTGATTATTTATTTGAAATTATCAATGGTAAAGTCAACTCAATTAAGAAAAGAGTACTTTTAACAAAGAGTGGTGTTTTCAGGATTCATGGACAAAGCCTGTCATGGGAGAAACATTGGCTTAAAAATCCACCCCGAGATTATCATGATATTTTTGCAATGTTAGCAAAAAAAATTATTATCCTAGAGGGTGACTTAACCCCTTTCATTCAAAATCTTCAATATTTTAAAGATCTTATTGCATCCAATAGAACTTTTAATGATTAAATAAGGGTTAGCATGACAAATAATGAAATTGAATTTGAAGATATTATTGGAAGATATTTAACCATTAATATTAATAATGAAAGCTATAGAATATATGTAGAGGAAAGTGGTGCAGGAATACCTTTAATTTGCTTGCATACAGCAGGATCAGATGCAAGACAATTCCGACACATACTTAATGACAAAAAAATAACTGCTAATTATAGAGTAATAGCATTTGATTTACCATGGCATGGAAAATCCAACCCACCTGAAGGTTTTGAAACAAAAGAGTATAAACTGACAACAATTTTATACAAACAAATCATTATGTCATTTTGCAAAGCATACAATGTTAACCAACCTGTGATAATGGGTTGCTCGATGGGTGGCCGAGTGGTGTTACATTTAGCTCTAGAACATAGTAATTTTTTCAGAGCTGTTATTGCTCTTGAAGGAGCTGACAAACTTGAGCCTTATTATGACTTAGATTGGTTATATAGACCTGATGTTCACGGAGGGTTAGTTCAAGCTGCATTTGTTTCTTCTCAAATTGCGCCGCAAAGTCCGGATAATTTTAGACATGAAACTTTATGGCATTACATGCAAGGTGGACCTGGGATTTTTAAAGGTGATCTTTATTTTTATTGGCACGATGGAGATTTTGATGATCGGTCATCTTTAATAGACACAAAAAAATGCCCTGTATACCTTCTATCTGGAGAGTATGATTGTTCTTGTACTCCGGAACGAACTCTAGCGACAGCGAGTAGAATCAAAGGGTCTAAGGCAACCATTATTCCAGGCACGGGGCATTTTCCTATGTCTGAAAACCCCGAATTATTTAAAACTTATATTTATCCAATCCTAGATGAAATACTTGGATAGTTTATCCTGATTTTTCAATGTTTCCACAAACACTTACAGCCTGCCCTGAGATATTCCTTCCTAATGGGCTACAAAGAAAATGAGCCTGCTCAGCTAGGTCCTCGTGAGTAACAAACCTATTGAGAGATGCTCCTGATAAAATTTCGTTCTTCATATCATCAAAGGAAATGTTTTTAACCTTAGCTTTTGCTTCTATTACTCGATTTTGTCTCTCACCTTCAACAATACCTGGTAAAAGGGCGTTTACTCTAATACCTCTTGGACCTAATTCATTAGCTAAACTTTTAACCATTCCAATTACAGCCCACTTTGTAGCAGCATAAGGCAATCTATAAGCAAAACCTACCCTTCCAGCTACCGAAGACACTGAAAGAATAGAGCCTTCATCGTTCATTCGTGGTACCGCCAATCTCATTGTTTCAAAATGACTGGTCATGTTAACCTGGATACACTCCTGCCATCCTCCTAATGTCTGCTCTCCAACGCCTGCAGTTTCACCAGCTATACCTGCATTATTGACTATAATATCTAGATCTTTCAAATAATCAAAACCAGCTTCAACCATTGAAGCTATTAATTGAGTTTGCCTAAGATCACAAACCATTGCTTTAATATTGTCATCTACTTCGTTAGCTCTATTAACCGCCTCTTCATTAATATCACAAACAAAAACCTTAGCTCCAGCTTTTTCAAATCTTTGAGCTATAGCATAACCAATTCCATCAGCACCAGCCGTGATAAGTGCTTTTTTCCCTTGAAGGAGCTTTTCGTAATTCATATTTCAATCCATTAATTTATGTTTGTTTTATCTTTACCTTTGAGACCTAACATTTGCCTTGCTTCGTCTGGAGTAGCAATTTCTAAAGAGAGACCTTCTAAGATTTCTCTTACTCTTTTTACTTGATCTGCATTTGTTTTTGCAAGGTTACCGGGACCATCCCATAAAGAGTCTTCAAGACCAACACGAACATGTGAGCCCAAGGCCGCTCCAGTAGCATTCATTTTCATTTGAGATGCACCAGCACCAACAACAGACCATTCATAACCTGTATCTCCAAACAATTTATCAGCTGTCTTTTTCAAATGAAGAAGATTATCTGCATCAGCGCCAATACCACCCATAATACCCATAACGAATTGAATAAAATAAGGTCCTTTTAACATCCCTTCTCTATGAAAATAGTGCAAATTATAAAGATGACCTACATCATAACATTCAAATTCAAACCGAGTTCCATTTGCGTAGCCGAGTGTCATAATATTTTCAATATCTTCAAATGTATTTTTAAATAGTGAGTGTTTACTTCTTTCAAGCATCTCCTTTTCCCAAGGAAATTTTAGTTGATTATGTTTTTTTAACATAGGAAACAAACCAAAATTCATAGAACCCATGTTTAATGATGCAAGTTCAGGCTGGAAATGCATAGCAGGCCTCATTCTATCTTCAACTGTCATCTGAGGACCACCACCAGTTGTAATGTTAATGACTGCGTCGCATGATTTTTGAATTGTAGGAAGAAACTTTTCAAATTCTTCTGGATCTTGTGTTGGGTGACCATCAATTTCGTCTCTTGCGTGCAAGTGAAGAACTGCAGCGCCAGCTTCATGAGCCGCTAAAGAGTGCTCTATTACTTCTTCAGCTGTCACTGGTAAATATTCCGACATAGACGGTGTATGAATAGCTCCTGTTACAGCACAACTTATGATTACTTTTTTAGATTTAGCCATTTTGAATATCCTCTCCCAATTCAAGTTTTAGTTTTCTAATTAATGCTATCATTTTATTTCTTTTTTCTATTCTGCCTGATCTATCAGAATATGGTAAGCGTTTCCTTTGTTCATTCTCCAATTTATTCAAATATTCGTCGGAATATTCTGGAACACTATTTTGCTCTTTTGCTAAATTTTGAATACCACTTTTATATCTAGTAAATGAGTCCTTTATACCTTCAGGAGCGTTTAAATCCATAATCTCAAAGGGTCCCATAAATGCCCACCTTATTCCCAAAGCATGCTTTAGTGCTATATCGATATCGTCCATGGACGCAAAACCGCCTTCGTGAAGCCTTACTGCTTCGTTTAATAAAGCCCCTTGTAATCTGTTTAAAATAAAACCCTCAGTTTCTTTATTAATAACAATAGCCGCATAGTTAGCTTTTTTATATATGGATAAAGCCTTCTCTATTATATATTTCGATGTGTCAGGGCTTCCTCCAACTTCTACAAAAGGAACCACGTGTGGAGGTAATGCTGGGTGCGCATTTATACATCTATCTTTATGTTCAACGTCTTCTGATATTTTAGAAATTAAAAGATATGAAGAGGATGAGGCTATGATCGTATCTTTAGTAGATAGTTTGTCTAATTGTTTAAAAACTTTTTTCTTAATGTCTAAGTCTTCAATTATACTTTCTTGAATTAAAATAGAATTTTTACAAATCTCTTCAATTGAACATTTAAGAACTATGTTTGATTTTATTTTTTCTATATTGAGCTGTGGATTTAAAATTTTTAAGTCTTGTATCAATTGATTGGATACACTCTCAAATTTATCAAAACTTTCTTCATTTGAGTCATATACTAAACATTTAAATCCAGCATTTGCAAAACCTATAGCCCAACTTGCACCTATTAGTCCTGCACCACAAATACCAACAGTTTCCATGATTATAACCTCAGAAAAAAAAACCGCATCGATATGATGCGGTTTTAATAAATTAAGTTAGATTAGCCGTGGCAACCATAATCCCATTTCAGGTTGAAATATCACTAAAGATAAACCGATCAATTGAATAATAACAAAAGGGATAACCCCTTTATAAATGCTCAACGTAGCAACCTCTGGGGGTGCAACACCTTTTAGATAAAATAATGCAAATCCAAATGGTGGCGTTAGAAATGAGGTTTGAAGGTTAATGGCCATCAGAACTAAAAACCAAACCATTGTTTCTTTACGTCCATCAAGACCAGTTAACTGCGTTACATGATCACCAAAATCTAACAACACAACTAATGGGGCAAAAATTGGAAGAATGATTAACGTTATCTCAACCCAGTCCAAGAAAAACCCAAGAAGAAATGTCATTCCCATTAATAGAAATAATAATCCCCAGGAACCAAGACCTGCTTTTTCAATTAACTCTTCAACAATATAATCGCCGCCTAAAGATCTGAAAACATAAGCAAAACAAGTTGCACTTAATATAATCATAAACACCATTGATATTGTTAAACCTGAAGAATGCATAACACTCCTCAACATTGGAAATGAAAATTTATTACCTATTATAGCTAACAAAGTAGCACCAAAAGCACCAACAGCACCCGCTTCACTAGGCGTTGCCCAACCAAGTAATATTGAACCTTTAATTAGCGCTATTAATGCTACTGGAGGTAAAAATGCCTTTAATACCATCATTGGCAATCTACCTTTTTCGTACGTCATCTCACCTTCTTTAATTGAAGGAGCCACTTTAGGATCAACTGAAGCCCATATAAAAATGAAGATAAGATACATAAGTGCTAATGTTAGACCTGGTATTAAAGCACCCATGAAAAGGTTACCAACAGAAACCTGCATGATATCTGCCATAATAATTAACATAATACTTGGTGGAATAAGAATTCCTAATGTTCCTGACGCGGCAATAACACCAGTTGCCAGAGCATGGCTATATTTTTGTTTAATCATTGGAGGCAATGCTAAGGCTGTCATCATTGTAACTGATGCTCCAATAATTCCTGTCATAGCAGCAAGAACAGTACCCATTACAGTCACCGACATTGCAAGACCACCAGGAACTTTTCTTAGCAAGATCTGTGTGGTTTTCAACAAATCATTCGCGATACCACTTCTTTCCATCATAGTTCCCATAAACACGAAACTAGGTATAGCAACCAATATCAGGTTTTCGGCAGAAAAACCCCACATCCTAGGCACAAAGTTAAAAAACTCTGCAAGTTTAAATACGCCAAACAGATATCCTATAAAACCATAGGTTATTGCAACACCACCTAGTATAAACCCAACAGGATATCCTATGAATAATAGTACCCCCATAGTCAGAAACATAAATATTGGTAAATACTCAATTATAATTTCAACAAAATGCATTACTGCCCCCATGCTTTCTTATTATTAATTTCAATGTTTCCATTGTGTTTTTGCCATGCAACTATTCTTGTAACTCTCCAGCCATATTTTAAGGAAAGAAGGAAAAGGCACACAAATATTGTTAGCGTTAGAATAGAAGAGTTACTCATCAGTGCCTCATAAAAGGAAAAGGCAACGATAATTGATGGTCCAATAGATATTATATAGGAAGGTATCAATTCGTAATTTCTAATCACACTAAATATCGAATAGATCACCGCTGCAGAACAGAAGGACCAAATTAAGTAAATTAAATTACTATTTTCAAAAAAAGTTAATATAGCGGCTAGACCAACAATGCCAAATAAACTACCTACAAAAACTCCATAAGCTACTAGTTCATATTGAGATTGCGCCAATGTTAAATCTTTAGCTTCAGTAAAATAAGGCGTCCTTTGTTTATCAAACAAATATCCAGGAACTTTTGAAAACCACATATCTTAACTCTCAATATCTATCTGATTATGCTTTTTTCTTTTCATCATAATCTAGAACCATTAAATCTAGCTTCTTTTTATTATCACCCCATATAACAGCTATTAATTGTATCATAACTGACATACCACCTAAAAAGAGAAAGAAATAACCTATAGGAAGAAACGTTTTAATAATCCACCTGTTACTTAGACCAACTAGTGATGCTGATACTTCACCAATTTCGTAAGAATCAATCATGTAAATCCATGAAAAATAAACACAAATCAATGTAAATGGTAACATGAATAATAAATTACCATAAAATTCGACCTTAGCTTTTGATTTAAAAGTAAAGTTCTCTCTTAAGAAATCCACTCTAACATGCCTATTATGCGTGTATCCATAACCTAAAACTAAACAAAACACTGCTGTATGAAGATGCCATTCCATTTCCTGCATCAGGGTTGATTCAAAGAATGAACCGAAATTAGCAACCATGAAAATTTGGATTACAACTATTTTTCTTGCAACAACATCCCACATTGTAATTAATACTAAGGGCACTAACAACCACGTACTTGCTCTACCTACTCTATTCGTAATCATACGAAGGAATTCACTGATATTAACAAGTCCTTCCATATTTTTTTCAGTAAGCGCCATGATCTCCCCCTAGAAATTTTACAATCGTTAACATGTTTAATTATATTAAAAAAAAAAATAAAAAAAATAAAAAAAAATACACCCGTTTTATAACGGGTGTATTTAATGTTTAATACTAGTACTTAACGCCTTGCTTTAAGTAAGCTTTGCTTGACCAGATGTTGTAGTCAGATCTGAAAGCATCGTAGCTTGCAGTGATTTCTTTAAACAAAGGATCAGTTGCTGATTTTTCTTTAACAACCTCATCCCAAGCTGCTTTAAACTTAGAAATCTCTGAATCAGGCCAAGTAACGAAAGTTACGCCTTTTTTCTCAAGCTCACGCATAGCTGGAACCTGCTTAGCATCAGATCTAACAAGTGCCCACCACATTGTGTCACGACACGCTGTGTTGATGATACCTTGTTGTGTCTTTGTTAAACCACCCCAACCTTTTTGGCTCATTAATAACTCACCAATTGAAGTTTGCTGATGCCATCCTGGGAAGTAGTTAAACTTAGCTAACTGGTAGAAACCATAACTTAAGTCGTGTGTAGGCATTGAAAATTCAGTTGCATCAATAACACCTTTTTCTAGAGCTGGATAAATGTCACCACCTGCTAGTAATTGTGTTGAAACACCAATTTTACTCATAACCATAGCACCAAGTCCAAAGAAACGCATTTTCATTCCTTTTAACTCTTCAACTTTGTTGATCTTCTTTCTAAACCAACCTGAAGTTTCTGGAGCGTGTGTTAAACAGTTAAGAGCTTTAAGACCGTACTCACCGTAAATTCTGTCTTTTAACTGCTGACCTCCGCCATATTCCATCCAACCATGGTACTCACTTGCACCTGGGCCAAAAGGAACAGCTGTAAAGTATGAAACTGCAGGAATTTTTCCAGCGTGATAACCAGGTGTAGTATAACCTGCATCAACTGATCCATTCTTAACAGCATCCCAAACTTCTAATGAAGGAACAAGAGCGTTTGGCTCATGGAACCTTAATTGAACATCACCACCTGAGATTTCTTTTACTTTATTAGAAAAGTAAACAGCAGCTTCACCATTAATGGCAACCTGGCTACCCCAAGTACTTTGCATCTTCCAACGTAACTTATCACCAGCTTGTGCTGAGATAGCTACTAAACTAGTTGCAGCAACTGCTACAGCGCCTATAAATAGGCTAGATTTGAATTTCATAGAATTCCTCCCTAGTATTTTAAATTAAGATTATTTAAAAGAATTATTATTTCCCCCAAAATAATCCACGAAAAAGAAACTTTTAAGTCTCTCAATTGATTCGTATCTTCTCAATTATTAGAAGAAAGGCAAGAAAAAATTAAATTTATTTTTTTTCCCACCATATTTTTTTTTATTTATGGTTAATTAATTTACAATTAAAAATAAATAATTTTTTATGATTAAATTTTAAACACTAATAAAATGTATAGTGGAAGCAAAAAACAAAAGTTTTTGCATTGAATTATGCTTTAAAAAACTGCAAAAATGGCTTAAAATTGTTAAATTAGAATGATTTTAACTATCATCAAAATGACCAGCAGAAGCAAAATAACCACCGTGCGTTTTCACTAGAGGGTCATTTGAGTCTACAAAGCCGTCTTTGGTCTCAACTTTAACTCTATAATCCTCGCCATTATCTCTTGGTATGTATCCAATGTGTTTTGCATATTTATTATCAATTAATACAGAATCATTATTTGATACTCCAAAAATAATTGAATGCTCTACATTTGCGGTTTTTATGCAGGCAACAATTAAACTTCTAAGATCATCATAGCTTAGCCATGTAGACAAAATTCTATGATCCTTAGGCTCTGCTAAGCACGAATATATCCTTACAGAAACAGTCTCTAATTTATATTTATCCCAATAATATTGGGCTAATGACTCACCAAAAACTTTTGATAAGCCATAATTACTGTCTGGTCTGGGCTTTGCCTTACTGTCTAATACCTCAGATCTAGGGTAAAAACCTACAGTATGGACTGAGCTCGCCCATATAACACGCTTAACATTATTTTTTCTACAACCTTCATATAGATTATACATTCCTATAATGTTAGAATTTAAAACGTTATCCCACGAACCCTCAATACTTTGCCCTCCCATGTGGACAACACAGTCAATATTTTTTGTTAAATTAATCATCTCTTCCAATGAAGATAAATCAGCTTGGACAATTTTCTCATTTTCAAATTTTTTATTTAAACTGGTTCTATCCGAAACTGTTAGGGTTTCACACGATTTCGATAATGTTTCTCTTAATTGTTCACCTAATGCCCCGGCTGCACCAGTTAAAAGAATATTTTGATATTTAAATGCTGACATTGTACTCCCCCTAAATTTATTGTTTTTTGATATGCTCTCTCCAAAACGTAAATAATCCAGCTAATACTACTATTCCAGAACCTACTAATATTTCATTTTCTAGTTTTTCATCAAAAATTAAAACACCTATTATTGAAACAAAAACTAACTGAAGATAAGTAAATGGCTGTAATATTGAAGCTTCACTGTGTTTGAATGCATTTATCATTAAATAATGACCTCCAGCTCCTAATGTACAAACGATCAAGAGCCAAATTAAATGCATACTATCTATTGCAGTATAGAAAAATGGCCCCACTGCCCCAAGGAGAACAAACCCAGTAATGCCTGTATAGAAAAGACTCGTGTCTGGACTATCTTCACTTGATACATACCTTGTTAAAATTTGGTATATTGCAAAAGCAATAGCGCAACCTAAAGCGACGAGTGATAAGGGGTCAAAAACCTTAGAACCAGGCCTTAAGATAATTAAAATTCCTATAAATCCTATAAAAATTGCAGTCCACCTTCTCCATCCAACTTTTTCTTTTAAAAAGAAAACTGATAAAGCCGCCACTATTAAAGGACAACTAGCAAAAATAGCGTGAGCCTCTATAAGTCCTATTTTTAAAAAAAGATAATGTGCAAAACACATTTCAATTGCTAAAATTGTACCCCGAAGGATTTGGATTAATCTAAACTTACTTTTAGAAACATAAACAACACTTTTGTTTTTAGTGCTATTTATCAAAATCACAAACAAGAAGAGAAAAAAATACCTAAACATATTAATAGCAATGACATTATAATAGTCTGTTAAATACCTCGTAAAACCATCCATCATGGACAAACAAAAAATAGCCGAAACCATGAATAAAATACCTTTAGTATTTGATGAACTTTGCACAAACATAATTCTAAGGACCTAAAAAATTAATAAAAATCTATGGTATTGCTAATTCCTGCATTTAAACTCGTATACTCAAAACTTTCAAAAATGTCTGATGGATGGTTACCCAGAATTTCTTCAACTACACTTAATTCATCTCCATTAATAGTTAATTTTGCTTCAGGAACAATATTTATTATTTTTGATACAAAATCACTTACATTAGCGGTTATACCATTTATATTAATGGTTGAGGCGCCAACCGGAGCTTTGTTAACTGACATCTCTACTAAATCAGCAACATCCTGAACAAAAACAAAACCGGCTTTGCCAGAAAAATTTAAATTATAATCATAATTTTGTTTGGCTGCTTTACAAGCCAAAGTTACAGCTGCAGTTCCACCAACTTCTCTTCCTGGCCCATATATTACAAATGGCCTAATCCCAATGCTAGAAATGTTTGCTTCATTATAATAAGCTCTGGCTATTCCCTCTACAGCTAGTTTAAAGGCTCCATAATGAGTTTCAGGATAAGGAATATACTGATCTTTTTCACCAAATACCCCCGCGCTACTAGCATATAGAATAAATTTAATACCTCGCGCTTTAGTTGCTTCAAAAACATTAATAGAACCTAATACATTTACCTGTGCCCCCAAGGAAGGGTTTTTACTGCAATCTGGCGTCATTAAACCAGCTAAATTTACCACATGATCCATATTGATAGTTGCTTCAAAAACTTCCTCATAATTAGTGACGTCACCTTTAAGGAATTTAATCTTTTCAATATCCTTTCCAATAAGTTTTTTAAGTAGTTCTATTTCAATTTTTAAATCAAATATGGTTACTTTATAATCTCTTTTAACAAAGTTTTTAACTATCCAGCTTCCCAAGAAACCGGTACCTCCAAATATTATTATGTTTTTCATTTTATATTTTCCTATGTAGACATTAATCGTGCGGCTTGACCAATCTCTTTTATGCATTCAACTGACTTAGGAAAATGTTTGGAATTTGATAAAAATCCATGTATCTGCCCAGGATATAATTTGTATGTAACTTTATTACCAAAATATTCTAGTCTGTTTTTATAAGCTATTCCCTCATCCAATAAAGGATCTAAACCAGCTGCAAATATATATGTCTCTGGCATGTTTTTCATATCATCTACAAATAAAGGTGAGGCTTCCCAATTTACTGCATCTTCCATAGTTTCCAAATAATGATTTATAAAATAGGACATAGTATCAAAAGTTAAAGTCATACCATCCAAATAAATATCCATCGACTTCATAGATAAAGTTAAGTCCACACAAGGATAAATTAAGATTTGCCCCCTTATGGGGATAGTCATTTTCTTAGACGAATTAGCGGCTAAAACCGCAGCTAAATTCCCACCAGCACTATCTCCACAAACAAATACATTATTTAGATCCAACTTAAATTCTTTTTCAAAAGAAGGTATTGATTTAAGTGTATCCTTTGCCTCATTTAATGCGTAAGGAAATTTATATTCTGGTGACAGGCTATAATCAACCGCTATAACAATCATCTTGGATTCAATGCAAATTGATCTACAAGTAAAGTCATGAGTGTCTAAATTTCCCATAACAAATCCACCGCCATGAAAAAAAATAATTAT